>Ga0102815_10000002_pt1 | contig 287054 bp, 199 predicted proteins | sample ColrivemetaGS759_FD_79113 | JGI IMG/M metagenome (GOLD analysis project Ga0102815, IMG submission 79113) | Estuarine microbial communities from the Columbia River estuary - Ebb tide ETM metaG S.759 | ecosystem: Environmental > Aquatic > Marine > Intertidal zone > Estuary | place: USA... | reverse complement strand
TTGGATCATTAGAGTTAATTACTTTAATGATTTGTGTATAGTGCCATACTCCAGGTCCAGGTTGAGTTGGATCTTGGTTAGCTGCTGCTTGACACCAGTCAATCACATACCATTTTCTTAAAATTTTCAAACATGCATCTGCTGCTCCAAAATCAAGAACTTGGTCATCGTGACCTACTGCAATATTACTACAGTTTGCATCTTCTAATACTGGGTAGTTATATGGTGATGATAAATCACTTGGCTCTAAACCAGTTCCACATGTGTTTGCTGTGTAATCTAATGGCCATGTAATGTCTCCTTCTACGAATGGATCTGAATTAGTTACAAAGTATCGTTGGATACAAGATGCTGTTCTGTTAACTGCATCTGTTGCTGTCCATACGATTGTAACTGTTCCTGCTCCACATTCTACATCATTTGAAATTACACTATTAGTTACTACTACTCCTTCGCAGTTATCTGTTGCTAAAGCTTCTCCATTTGCATCAATTGCTGATTGCGGTAATGGTTGACCTACGATAACATCTGCTAAGTAATCTGCTGTACAATCGATATCTGCATTTGGTGCACATACGATTGATGGATTAATTTTATCCTGTACTGATACTTCTACCATACAAGAGTTAACATTTCCTGCTGCATCTATTACTTGGAATTCTACCATTACTGTAGTGTTTACATCACAACAGAAAAATGTTACTGATGCATCATATGCTGTTCCGTCAAATCCTTGACAAGCTGCGTTATCCATTCTTCTTACTGACATTTCTACGATTCCACAGTTGTCTGTTGAACCATCATCAAATGTTGCTGCATCAATTGATGCATTTCCATCTGATCCGATTCCTACAATAGTAAATGCATCACAAATTGCGATTGGTGCAATTTGATCTTCTACTGTAATTGTTAACGTTTCTTCAGTTTCGTTTCCACAACCATCAGTTGCTGTGTATGTAACCATATGTATACCTACCGGAAGATCAGAGAGAACCGTCCCCTCAGACCCTTCAGGATAAATCTCTAGCGCGAAAGACCAGTTTACATATGCATCAACCACGTCAGGATTACCATTTCCTTCCTTAAAGAAAAAAGTATATGTTCCTTCTCCCAATACCCCAGAAAAACCAGGAATATTAATTCCTGCTGGAGGAAAAGCAAAAGGAATGGCAAGATCATCCAACACATTATCTCCTGGTCGAGCACCTGGAAGAATACCAACTAAAGCACCACCAACCAACGCATTTGCAGCTGCAGGAAAATCATTAGGGGAATTAATCGGAGGCATCTCATCTCCAATACCAATACCGAAGAAACCACCATTACCGGCAGGTACTCCTGCAGGTTCATAACCCACTTGATCGAACTCGACCATACGAACTGCATGCAATTCAAAACCCGAAGGAATCTCGATGGTAAAATACTCAGGATCTGCATTGGCAGTCTGATAATTTGCTGCACTACCACTTATCAAATACTCCCCTGCTCCAGCAAATGATATACTCATTGGATTTGTCGCATCACTTGATACATCGCCATTATTATCTTCATTGTATGAATAAACTTCAGAAGCAGGAATCAATGTACCTGCTGATGCAGATGTTACTGATACTGTTGCAGAAGAACAAGCATCTGTTGCTGTTACTGTTGGTAATTGTGCAATTCCAGTACAATCATTTGAACCCGTTGAAATGGTCAAATCAGGAATCACATTAAAGGTTGGTGCCTCAGTATCTAATACTTTGATAATTTGAAGGTGCTCAACTGTTTCATTAGTACACCAGTCAACTAAAATATAGTTTCTTAAAAATTTGTACGATCCTTCACAAATCTCAATTGTGGATTCATTTTCTAAACCAATTCCAATGTTATCACATCCAAAACTAGTCAATGGATCAGGAATTGCATCTCCACATTCTAATACGATATCGGTTGGAAGATCAGCTATTACATCATCCAGAGTTTGGATAATCCTTCTATAAGTAGCAGTACAAGATGTTGCGTTTCCACTTGCATCGGTCGCTGTCCACGTACGAGTAATAATTTCACTAAACCCAGATGTGTTACATCCTAACTCTTCTACCTGATCATTAAATGTTACTGTTATGGCTCCACATGCATCCGTAGCTGAAATTTGAGGAAGTGGTTGTAAGTAGTGAACGGCGCCATTAAATACTCTAGGAGTAAATGGAGCAGCAAAAGGCCCGTTAGAAGCTGATCCTAATTCTATTTGAATAAATGCATCACCAAAAGATTGGTTAGCACCGTTTCCATTGGTATAGTTATGTCCAGCAGAAAGAGCGTGTAAAGCAATACCATTTATCCCTGGTGCTATTGTAATACTTCCTGTAGCTGGGGTAAGTGTACCATTTCCTGGGAAAGGTCCCGATACGGCTCCTGTACTTGCATCCATTTGGCCAGCTAAAGTCCATAGTCCAGCATTTGCTGTATTACCTACCGAGGAACCTGATTTAGTATAAACGTCTACTAAAGTGTTGGCAGTAATATTCATATCAAAAGCAGTAATGATCAAATCATTTGCTGTATTATTAGTGATATCAAAATAAGTCATTCCACCAACAGCTCCTCCATTACCACCGTCAGTAATCGTTGCAACTGAACCAGCTATTGTTGATTCTGGAGCAGGTTCACTAGGAAGTGCCTCGTCACATTCTAAATCAATATCATAACAAGTAATAATTGGAGCAATTTTATCTTCTACTAAAATACTTCCCCAGCAAGAAATACCAGCGGGGTTAGTTACCATTACATCATAGGTATTCCCTACGTGAGAACCATCCAAAATAACTGGAAGACCACTATCAACGAATACTACCTCATAATTATCATAACATCCATAATCATTACCTTCTAAAATTTGGTCAGCACCAACTGTTGCCTCACAATTTTCATCTAGCGAAATATTAACAAAACTATTACAGCTAATTACATTTGAATTGGGCACATATTCAACAACTGTTACCTCCCAGGTACATGAACTTGTATTTCCATAATTATCCGTCGCAGTCCAAGTATTTAATGTCGTTCCGATTGGAAAAGGACTACCTGAAGGAAGCCCCGCAGTTTGTTGTAAAACTGGTGCAGCACCAACTGCAACAGTATAATGAATATTTCCATTCCATGTCCTTGGATTAAAAATTCCTCCTGTCCAAATTGGAGTACCTCTTCCTAAACCAGTTTCAATTTGAACATTAGCATCAGCATAAGTATTTGCTCCATTAGTATAATCAATATCAGATCCACCATCTGTTTGGAAAATATAAATTCCATAAACCTCACCAGGTTGGATAGTCAAACCACCTGCAGGCATAGCTGAAGGATTTCCTGGTCCTGCAGAAACTACAGCTACATCTCCCATCAAGGTCCATGCTCCTGCATTGGTTTCATTTCCTGCATATCCTCCAAGCACAGAGTAAGCTGCAACGGTATGATTTGTTCCAGCAGCTGATCCTAAATGAATATCAAAAGAATTAATCATGATTGGTCCAGAACCGATATTAGAAACATCAAACATGTTTCCTGAGAATCCATTATTGTCATTAAAAGTTGTCCCTATAAAAGTAGTAGTCAACAATTCTTCACAATTATCAACAGCAGTTACATTATAGGACAGGAATTGCTCACAAGCTCCCGGATCAAGATGAATTGTTTGATCACTTGGGCAGGACATTACTGGTGGTAAATTATCTGATACCGTAACAATTGCAGTACAAGTTGAAGAGTTTCCACAATCATCTGTTGCTGTGAGTGTTATTGTATTTTCGCCAATATTAGCACAAGAAAAATCAGATTGACTTAAAGACAATGTTACTGTTCCACAAATATCTGAAGAACCATTATTAATTTGATTAGGAGTAATTGAAGCATTACCGTCTTGATCTAGATTTATAGATATATCTTGGCAAACTGCTTGAGGTGCAGTATTATCCTCAACAGTAATCGTCTGAGCGTGAGTCATTGTATTACCACAATCATCAGTAGCAGTCCAAACTCTACTAATTGTACTTTCTCCTGTGCATCCACCATTAACCGTAGTTTCATTAAAAGTTACGACCACATTACTTTGAAATGTTTGCCCATTATTTATGGCACCTGGTGTTTCGGCACTTGGATTTGACCATGTAAAATCATTGTAAGAAGTTCCTGTTCCCATCAATTGAAGAGACAACATTACTGGATTAGAGCCTGGTTGAAAAACGCCAACATCAGTTGAAGTCATCCCTGCTGCAGTACCATTATTTGCAGTAAACGTACCTTCGTAACTTAAAAACTGAACCACAGAACCATTTTGAATTAATGCAATTCCGTCAGGCGCTCCATTTTGGATTCCTGCTATCGGAAAAGAAACAGCTCCAAAACCATCTCCTTCATCAGGAGTTTCACCTCCTAAAGTTGTCGTATTGTAAATTGTTCCATTAGAACCATTATAAAGTTCCAATGAATATCCTGATAAATCAGTACATCCTAAACCAGCTACTTCCACAAATTCTCCTATATCTCCACCTGTATTATCATAATGAAATTCATTTATCCAAATTTCCAATCCCGTATTTCCTAAATCAACTGCATTTAAGGTTAAAGGGGTAGGAATAACATTACACTCCACAGTAATATCTGCTGGTGGGCAAATAATTATCGGAGCTGCTGCTGAAGGAACCGCTAATTCAAAATTCGCTGTTCCAATTATACATTGAAAATTATCTGTATCTCTTGCAAATACTTGGTAAGTACCTGATGTAAGACCTGTGAAATTTGGACTTGCTTGAAATATTACATTATCGATCGAATATTCTACAGAACCACACGTTGTACAATTAATTTCAGTGAATGATATAGAGCCATCTGAATCACCGATACAAGAAGGAACTGAAGAAGTAATATTACCTGTCAAATCACAACAAACAGAAGCATCACAATTACTTCCTGCCACTAGTGCAGTAGCCAAAGGCGAACCACTTCTATTAAATTCAGCACTAAACCCAACTGTTGATTCTGTCCAAAAAACTAATTGATAAATACCTGGAGCAATTTCTGGAATAGTTGTATTCACCCCATAAGTTGTATTCAAATCCATTGCATATAAAGTACCACTCACTAGGTTTGTAAGTGTCCATGTTTCTCCTGGATCGGATATTATCGTTACAAAATCATGGAAATACACTACCCCATTACTTGATAAATTTTGAGGATCATCACAAGCACAAGGGTCGGTTATATCTGAAATACCGTCACCATCTTCGTCTGTCTGACTTATAGTTGGTTCTGTTGGGGCAACAAAAACTCCACAAAGAGTTATCTCATCAATTGCAATATCCTCATCTCCTGAATTTACTGCGAAAGTAATTTCAATATCAAGTAAATCTCCTGTGACTGGTAGTGTAAAGCAGTACTGGGTAAAGTTATCAGTAATTTCTGCACCATCTCCTTCACCATCAAAATCTGTATCAATTCGAGGCAATCCATTAAATGATCCACTTAAAGTACTAGGATCAGCTTCAACCCAAATGGCTGGAGTTGTAGTACCTGAATTATCTAAATCATAATTAATGTGTAAATAATCTCCTGCATCCCAATCTTCAGCTCCATTACTTGCTTGATCTTCAGCTAGGTATACACATAATTCAATATTTGTAAAGTTGGCAATGGCCAGATCATTATATATCATAGTAGACATAGGCATCATACATGGAGAACCATCAATATCTTGCGCTGCAAAAAATGAAGTTCCAATTGGATTATTATATGTTCCGCCTACATTTGAACCATCTGTTCGAGTAAAATAATCTCCCCCCATATCGTTACATTCTACTTGACTTAAAACATAGTCAACAGATGCATCCTCAAAATCTTCAGTATAAAAGCAAGTAGGCATTGGAGGCGGAGGTGGTGCACATGATGATTCAAATTCCCAAACTCCTGGGTCAAATATTCCATCAGTAGTATTTATAGGGCCACATGACCCTGGTGCATCACTACAAATATTCCAATCTGCTGGATCAAATGGTGTTGATCCAGTACACACTCCCGTAGCTCTCTCTACTCTTCCGTCTTCAAACTCGCTAGCTGTACCTGTGCCATCTACGCCAGGTACTCCATAGGTGTCTATAATTACACCATTATTGTCAACCAACTCAAAATTATCATCTCCATTACTATTTACATTTCCCGTTTGATTGAAAGTAGCTGCTGGAAAACACATAGAAAAACCTGATGATGATCCATTACTGCAGATTATGTAATAACCTCCTGCAGGAATAGTACCTGAAAGTGTCGTGGGAGTAAAATTGGTATTTGCATTAGAATAGAGACGAATAGTCCAACCTGTTGATAAATCTACATCTGCTGCACTAGGATTATGTAATTCTAAGTAACGACAAGCAAATTCATCATTTGGATCAGCTATTTCCGTAATAATAACCTGTCCAAATGAACTAAAAGATATTCCTAAGAAACAGAAAAGGAAAAGAAGATTAGCGTAATTTTTTTTCATGAGAAAGTTTAATTTGAAGATTTATCTTAAAAGTTTAATTTAAGTCAAACAATAAATAGGTTTTTCTACTTTCCAATATGGAAAGAAAGTATCCTATATTTTCTTTAAAAAATTACGGTTTGTGGGAATACTGGTATTTAGAATAGTGTTGGTAAAATTAAATTTTGAGCTTTACCAAAAAAATTGAAGTCAATAAAGTTAATCCTTATTGATGCTATTTAAATGTATTAAACGGTAAGTGGGAATTGGTAACTGAAATGAGCTGACTAAAAATAATAGTTCAACTAAACAAAGTTAAGTAAAATTTACATTAATTGAAAACATTAATTTTTTTAATATTAAAATTTACCTTTGGCCAAATCAAGTCTAAAAAAATTAGAAAAATCTACTTACAATGTTTTTAACCTAGGTTTTGATAATGGAAATTCATTACCGCAAGTAATAGAATTTCTTGAACAAACCAACGAACACAATCTAAACCATCAAGTTGCAAGCTTTTAAACAAATGTATATTGTCACATTACCAATATTTAATAAGTTTTGGTGAAAAGCGAAACACATCTTAAAAAACAAGACCGTTTTAACAAAAGAGAAAAAATAAAAATGATCTGTAAGTTTTTAACCATAAAACCAAGCTTTTTAAATAAAAGAAAAACTGTCAATATAAATATTTAGTGGTCTTACTTTTTAGTAAAAAATCAATGACTCGAAAATCAATCATCACTCAATCGCCAGGTCGAATTAACCTAATTGGTGAGCATACCGATTACAATGATGGATTTGTTCTACCTGCCGCCATAAATAAAAAAGCCATTTTTCGATTGACGAAAAATGGCACAGACAAAGACATCAATATTTACTCAGAAAATATTGGTAATCATTTTTCTTTTGAATTGGACAATTTCAACCCCATTGAAAATGGGTGGGAAAATTATGTAATGGGCGTAATAAATGAATTACAAAAGTTCGGAGCAAAATTGAAAGGATTCGATGGTCAGTTTGGTGGTGATGTTCCTATTGGGAGCGGAATGAGTTCTTCGGCAGCACTTGAATGTAGTCTTTCTTTCGGTTTAAATGAGTTGTTTGATTTAGGATTGAATAAATGGCAATTAATAAAAGTAAGCCAAATGGCTGAGCATAATTTTGTTGGTGTTAAATGCGGCATCATGGATCAATTTACGAGTATGATGGGTAAAAAAAATCATGTAATGTTGTTAGATTGTCGAAGTCTGGAATATCAATATTTCCCATTTGACTTAGGCGAATATCAATTATTGCTACTGAATACAAATGTTTCTCATGAACTCGCCTCGACCGAATATAATACTAGACGTGAGGAATGTGAATTAGGTGTGGAAATTATAAAAAATAAATTCCTAGGCATAAAAAAACTACGTGATGTTACTTTGGAGATGCTACAACAAAACATTAACAAATTACCAGAAAAGGTTTTTAAGAGATGCCGTCACATTATTACAGAAAACCAAAGAGTGCTGGATGCAACATCTGCTTTAGTCAAAAATGATTTTCATCAACTTGGTCAGTTGATTTATCAATCTCATATCAGCTTGCAAAAAGATTATGAGGTGAGCTGTCCAGAATTAGATTTTTTGGTAAACTTAACTTTGAAAAAAAAATATATTCTGGGGAGTCGAATGATGGGAGGCGGTTTCGGAGGATGCACTATCAATCTAATTGATAAGAAACAAATTGCAAAATTTATAGAAATTGCCGCTAAAGAATACCAACTAGAATATGGAAAAAATTTGACTCCATATTTAGTGTCTATTGAAAATGGTTCAGGAATAATTGAGAAATAACTTGTCTAATATTTTAAAAAAATAAAGGGAATCTATTAAAGTCTAAAAAATGTTTCGTCTTCAATAAAAAATCTCGTAACTATTTAATTTTCAAGGCTTTCCTACTTTACTTAATATCTCTCTGGGGCAAACATATTTTGTCAAAGTATATTTATCTAATTATTTAAAATACTGACAATCGATACATTACAATTAATCGTGACAAAAGAAATGCATTTTAGCTAATCCTATTTAATAATTTTTTTTTCCATTTTACCTTTTATTTTCAAAAAACCGATATACTAATTTAAATTTACCAAATCTAATAGTGTTCAGTTCACCAACGAATAAAATACTACATTCAAAAAAACTATAAACCATATGGAATGAAAATAGTAAGACATTGGAGATTTTTCCTATATTCTTGAACTATATTTTTTGACACAGATAATTTTTTAAATAAAAAAGCAAACTTGGAATTGTATTGTTTTATTAATTTTTCTTAACCCACACGATACTTCGACTCTAAAATTGATTTGCTTCCTCTTCCTCAAATTTGGCAGTTTCACTATATCAATGTAATGTTTGATTGGGAAAACGTCCTGCAAAGACGCCAAGTAATATTGTTTCTGTCAACCGAGATGCATAAGAAAATGGTGTAATACATCTATCTTTACCTAAACAAGCATTATTGAATTGATGATAATATTTTAGTGCTTCCACATTATAGTCTCTAATAGGTTCCTCTAAGTTAAATTTTGAAATATTGATATCTTGATATCTTGATAATTTACATCATCAATTAATTTCGGCATCAATTGAAAGAATGATAAATACGATCTTCCTTTCTCACCAATAAACATAGCACTTGATCAAGAAGAGTTTCATCATTGGGTAATTTCAAATCCTCATGTGGTACAGGCGCTTCTCCATCTGACCAAATCCAAGTGTGATTTTCAGTAGTATATTTTGTCCCAGCAAATTGATAAGTAACTTCATTTTTTTCTGGAAAACCAAATCCATTAGGTTCTCTACATTTATTAGTGATCGTTTTTGTAGAGTCTAATTGTAATGCATTATACAGGAGGGTATCTAAAATATGTACACCCGTGTCACCAAGTGTCCCACAACCATAATCCAATAGATATCTCCATTTTCCGGGATGGTAAATTTCTTTTTTATCAAGTCTTTTGAATGCGGCACCCAACCAAAGATTCCAATCTAAATGTTCCGGAACTAGATCCTCACCCTTAGGTGCGGCGCTGTCATATCCCCTATTTCTTGGAGTCCAAGCTCTAACGGTGCTTACTCTTCCAATGATGCCATCTTGAATCAAAAGTGTTGCGAATTTATAATCATAAAAAGAATGTACCTAGATACCCATTTGAGTAATTAGTTTTTTTTTTGCTATTTTTTCCATTGCCCTAGCTTCCGATACATCATGAGTCAACGGTTTTTGACAATAACACAGCCTTCCCTAATTCCATTACCAACATCGATGCGGGTGCGTGGGTGTGGTCTGAAGTGGAGACAATTAAGGCATCCACTTCCCCTTCCATTTCTTTTAAGAGCCTGCGATAATCCTTGTATATTTTTGCTTGTGGAAAATTTGCGTCAGCTGCTTTATCAACACCACATTTTGGCAAAAGGGTAACACCAGTTGTTAAAACAGCTACTTTTTTTTAGAAATTCTCTTTTTTCATTTTTTCGTTTTACTTAGAATAAATAATTTTTCGATAATGTTAAATTTGCCATTTCTACACCGATCTTTTGTTACATCACCAGCATGTATTTTAGAACAATTGCGCCTTCTACTTTTATTTTTATAATTCACATTCGCCCATTTTAAATGCACTGTATTTTATTAGGATCTGGTTTTATTAGCTATCCTTGTTCGCAGGATTCATAGATTCCTTGTAAATCATTCTTTGGTGGAGTAACTTCAACTTGCCAACCTGTAATTTTTGCTCCCTCTAGAGTTGATCGAAAAAAGACACCACTTTTGCCATTGGATTACCGTTTTAATTCATTAATCAATTCAAAATCATCATAAAAACCTACCGATGATAAATATCCATATTCTGCTTTTGGACCGCTCTCACAAATTAATTCTCTATTTTCTAAATACCACTTCTCATTACCATGATTAATAATACTGACTAAATTTTCTCCATCAAAAAGACAAATATTAAATAATATTGTGTTTTACATTATTCCCGTTTTTAAATAAGTGCTTTTGTAAAAACCCTAGCGTAAAAAGTAAAAAAAGTTATCATAAAGAATAGAGAGAGGAAGCATATTTTTTTATTGGTTAGTTTTATTTTTAAATAAAAAGTCTAATCACAAAGTAAGAAAAATTGCTAAATCTCATCGGTCTTAATTTTATAAGAAATCAAGCTTTTTTCTCATTTTTCTGTTGTAAAAGAAGCAGCAGGCAACCCTTCCTTATTAAAAAAACTTGCTTCACTTGTGTCACGCCAAGCGTATCTCACATATTTTGGTTTCGAAATTTCTTTAGCACAAACACTAATTTTATTTCCAACAATTTTTGCATTAGCAGGAACAAAAACTTTATCAGAACCTGCAATTTCAAAACCAAGAAGTTTTGAATTTCTATTCAATAAACCTGAACCTATAGAATTAAACTCAAGGATAATCTTTTTTCTTTTTATTGTATGACTTTTGTATAAAGGTCCTGATGCGACTATTTTTTTTCCATAATCATTAGCCAAGGCTAAATCTGCGAGACGACTTCCAACAGCTTGTTTATTAGCAGGGTGAATATTTGTATTGTTTCCAATATCTAGAGTTACCACCATTCCAGTCTTATCAACTGACAAAGTATGTCGTTGAGCATCCCTTAATTTTTGAGATTGATCTAAATTGGGATCATCACTACTATTGTATTTGTAAGGTGCGATTTGAACAAAGTAAAATGGAAAATTAGCATTCCATTGAGTTCGCCAGTCATTAATCATAATAGGAAAAAGTCGCTTGTATTGTTCTGCTCTTCCTACATTGGATTCGCCCTGATACCAAATAGCACCTTTGAAATTAAATGGAACTAACGGATGAATCATGGCATTGTAAAGACAAGAGGGAGTAGAGTAAGGGCTGGGGTTAATAATTCTCGGTCGTTTAGAAAGGTCAAATTTTCCTTCATCAAAAGTATAAATTTTTCCATTGAAAAGTTCGGCAGTAAATTGATATTTCCAATCTCCTTTTAAGGAGATAGATTGGCCCTTGATATTCGTTAATTTAATGTCATTTTGAATATTCCCTGGTCCACCTAAATCAATAATACGAATGGCTAAAGTATTTTCCCCTTTTGACAATAAAGATTTTGGGATAAGATAATTTCTGTTATCAAAATAATTATTTACTGTTCCTCCAATCTTTTTTCCATTAAAAAATACAGCATCAATATCATCAACTGGTCCCATAGTAAAATTAAAGTCTGTAGATATATCGGACAAATTTACTGTTTTTCTAAACCAGAAAACACCATCCAAATCTTGATCATCATATAAATCAATTCTTTCTGGCAAAACCATTGTTGGCCAATTCTCATCATTATATTCAGGTTGAGCAAGCGATAGATCTCCAAGATCAATATGGTCATACCCATCATATTCTTTCGGGACAGGTTGGTTGTTCCATTTTGAATACCATTCTATGGCTAATCGTTTTCTATCTGGATCCTCCACGTCTTTCATCACATCTTCAAAATCGCCTAGTTTATTTATTTCCTTTTTGCTAGTCCAAGCCTCGGCAGGTGTCCCTCCCCAACTGGAATGAATTATACCAATTGGAATATTTAATTCTTGATGTAAACGACGAGCAAAAAAATAGGCAGTTGCACTAAAGTCAGGCGCATTCTCTGGATTACAAATATTCCAATCTCCGTCAAAGGTATTTTCTTCATCTAAGGAATATCTATTAGCAACATTAAACATTCGAATATTAGAATAATTTGCATTTAAAATTTCTTCTTTTGAGTTTTTAATTGGATCATTTGGTGGCCATCCCTTCAAGGGCATTGACATATTAGATTGACCTGAAGCTAACCAAACTTCCCCAATCATGACATCTTTGACTTGAATTATTGAATTTGTAGATGTAATGTTAATTTGATACGGGCCACCTGCTTTTGGAGTAATTAATGTGAGTTTCCAATTTCCATTTTCGTCTGTGGTCGTAGTTGCAGATTTGCCCCAACTGCCATTTACGTCTACTTGATTTCCACTTAGAGCTGATCCCCAAATAGCAACATTTTCATTTTGCTGCAAAACCATATGGTCTGTAAAAAAAGAAACTACGGATAAAGTTGAAGCAGCTAAAGCTTGATCAATAGCAGGTTGTACTAATTTTTCCATAACAATATATCCAGCTTCATTTGGATGAACTAAATCATCTGCTGTAGTATATTCAGGTACTTTCAATCCATTCTTATCATCCTTCATGGCTGTATGATAATCTACGTAAGGAATATCATTTTGCGCAGCATAGGCTTTAATTATTTTATTTAGTTTAATGATTTTATTCACAGGTTCAAGTCCAGTATTCCATGGGAAATCTATTGCTGGCAAAACAGCACAAAGCACCACTTTGATATTGTTTTGCTCAGCTAACTCTGTCATCGACATAATATTTTCAGCAATCAATTCAATGGGAGTATACCCAGTATTACCTGCTATGTCATTAATTCCTGCGAGAAGCACGACTACCCTTGGTTGAAGATTAATTACATCTTTTCTAAATCGTAATAACATCTGTGGCGTAGTCTGGCCGCTGATACCTCTTCCAACATAGTTTGATTTTTTAAAAAAACCAGGTCTAATCACAGGCCATGCTTCTGTTATAGAATTCCCCATAAATACCACTCTAATATCGCTCTGAGCAGGCGGCAATAATTTTTCATTAGCCTCTTGATATTTTTTAAAATTGGTATGATCTAAATAATTTCTCCAATCTTGTGCATTGGCTTGATTAAAGGAAAGAATTAAATTTAAGAACCCAAAGAGGAGGAGTTTTTTCATGTTTCTATTTTTTTTTTACAATACATTTATGTCTATGTTTTTCATTTATCTTTCCCTGCAGCAATATCCATTTCCTTACTATGATCTGCACATTCTGCATACGATTCCAAATCAACATCAACGTTTACAAAGTACTTTTTGGGGACACCATCCCATACGATTACAAAATATCTAGTGACTATAAAATCATCGAACCCAATTTGAATCGTTTATTTTCTCGCTATAGATTCTCATTTCAACCAAACCACTTTCAACTCTATAAAATCATTTAACATCTTTTAGCAATTTATCTTCATATCCTCCAACTTCGTCCCAAATATATTTATTTAAATTAATAATATTAAATCCATAAACCGGTACTCCTTATCATACCCCATTATTATAAATTTTATTAATTTGTTTTCATCCATATATAATAGAAGCTGGAAATTTACAATGAGAAAAACTCTTAACCTGATTATTTTATTTTTCCTTTCTTATCGAACTATAAAGACTTATAAAATGAGAAGGTAAAAGTCATGCGGTTAAATACCCGGACTAAAATAGTTAATCAGCTACTAAAAAGTATTGCAACTTAAGCAAAGATTGATTTGAGGCTGACTTCGCATGTCGCCCACCAATCCTTACCGAAATTACATGGATCTAAGTTGTTTCTCTTAATGATATTGGTAAAGCACTTGAACATTCATCCATACAGTTTCCTAACTCGAACCGTATAATAGATTTGTCGTTTTATGTTTACTGTAAAAGAATCATGATTCAAAATCATTTTATAACAATAAATTCCCAACAACAAAAAGTACTCCTCCAATCCACTCCGTCAAAATAATATCGAATGGCTATTTTACTATTACTCGATAGTGGACTTCGAGTTTCCGAACTATTAAAATTTCAATGCCATCATTTTTTTTTGCTTACATAAAATTAGAATTAAATCAATGAATTAATGAGGATGCAGTCAAACCACTTAATACATTAAATAGAAAGGAAGCTATGAAAGCAATCATCAGAAGAATTTGAGGAAATCATTTTTAAGAAATTTTAAAGTAAGATATTTGTATAATGAAGTTTGATAGCAGTAGTTATTAAGAGGTGGATATGCCTATTACATAATGGAGTAAATAATATTGAAAATTATTTTCAGGAGAAATAATAATAAAAATTATTATTGAGGTAGAAATGAATATTGTTTGAGAAATACTCGGAAAGAAATAAAAAAACCCTCATAACTCATTGAGTTACAAGGGTTTATGTGCTTTGAAAGTAGCCCCTAGGGGAATCGAACCCCTCTTTCCAGGATGAAAACCTGGCGTCCTAACCGATAGACGAAGGGGCCAAAAATATTTATCAGATGAAGTCATCTAACAAATATTTCTAGCCTTTTTTCGCTGCTGTCCGATCGGATTCTTTTTATATAATTAAAAGCTTTTCTTCTAAAGCGATGCAAATATATGTTCTGTTTTTTATAAATTCAAAATTTATTTTGTTTTTTTTCAAAAAAAAAAAAACTAATCTAAAAAGCATTTTTTATTCGCCAATTCCATGTTTCCTCAAAACAAAAAATAGATTTTTTTCGTTCAAAATGTATTTCATAAAATAATTATTGTTACTTTTACACTAAGTATTTAATCAGAGAGCTTAAATACCTGATTAACTTTAAACCTATTTGAATTTTTTTCGTATTACTATTTTACTCTAAACCAAAAATATTTTCTCAAATGGCAAAAAGAATTGCAATTAATGGATTCGGTCGAATTGGACGATTAACACTTAGAAACCTTTTATCAAAAAAAGATATTGAAGTAGTCGCAATTAACGACTTGACAGATAATAAAACGTTGGCTCACCTATTCAAGTATGATTCTGCTCAAGGCATGTTTAAAGGTAAAGTGAGTGCCGATGATAAATTCATCACTATCAATGGTAAAAAAATTACTGCATTAACTGAAAGAAATCCATCAGCTCTTCCTTGGAAGAAACTAAAAGTAGATGTGGTCTTAGAATGTACTGGTATTTTCAGAGATAAAACCAAAGCTGGAATGCATCTAGAAGCTGGTGCCAAAAAAGTAGTGCTTTCTGCGCCTGGAAAAGGAGAAGGAATACAAACTATTGTTTTAGGTGTAAATGATCAAACTTTAGATATTAAAAATAATATATTCTCTAACGCATCTTGCACCACTAATTGTTTATCTCCAGTTATCAAAACCTTAAATGAGACTTGGGGAATCAAGTATGGTTCTGTTAACACAACTCACGGATTTACATCTGACCAAAATATTCAAGATGCTCCTCACAGTGACTTGCGAAGAGCACGAGCTGCAACAGTCAATATAGTTCCTACCACAACTGGAGCAGCAGTTGCAACTGGATTAGTAATTCCTGAAGTAGCTGGAAAATTATCTGCAATGGCTTTCAGAGTTCCTGTTATCACAGGTTCTTTAGTTGAAGTAAATGTTGTTCTAGAAAAAGATACAACTGCTGATGAGGTAAATGCTGTCTTTGCAAAGATGGCAAAAGGAAAAATGAGAGGTATTTTACAATATAACGAAGATCCAATTGTTTCATCTGATATTATTGGTAACAAATACTCTTCAGTCTTTGACAGTTTGTTGACTAACGTAATTGGTGGAAACTTTGTTAAAGTAGTAAGCTGGTATGACAACGAAGCTGGATACTCTGCAAGATTAGCAGACCTAACAGTTAAGATTGCAAAGTTATCTTCTGCTAAGAGAAAACCAGCTGCAAAGAAAAAGCCTGTAGCTAAAAAAAAAGCAGTAGCAAAAAAAAGAACTAGGAAGCCAGCGATAGCTTAATCCTATTTTAATAAAAAATAAAAACACCGTGAAGTGAATTCTTGACGGTGTTTTTTATTTTCGCACTCTCCTATTCTATTTAATCATTTCAAAAATACAGATTATGAATTTAGAGTTCAAAAACAAAAAAGTATTAGTTCGAGTGGACTTCAATGTTCCTTTGGATAACAAAAATAAAATCACGGATGATACTCGAATTAAATCTGCTTTACCAACTATCAAACATATTTTAAAAGCTGGTGGTGCAGTAATTTTGATGTCGCATCTCGGAAGACCTCAAAAGAAATTAAAGGAGGATGGTAGTGTCAATGTTAACAAATTCACCTTGCAACATTTGGTTTCTCATTTGAATAAAAAATTAAGACTCAAAGTAAAATTTTGCCCTGAGACTGTAGGAAAAGAGGCTACTAAAATGGCAAAGGTTTTGAAATCAGGTGAAGTTTTATTGATGGAAAATACTCGTTTTGAAAAAGGGGAAACCAAAGGTGATCCAAAATTAGCTAAGTCAATGTCAGCCCTTGCTGACTATTATATAAATGATGCTTTCGGAACTGCTCACAGAGAGCATGCTTCAACTGCAGTGATTGCAAAGCATTTTAAAAAAGGAACGAAAAGCTTTGGTTTTTTGATGGAAAGAGAAATTGAAAATGCCAACCGGCTGCTTAATAATCCCGAAGGTCCAGTTACTGCAATCGTTGGAGGAGCGAAGGTTTCTGATAAAATCATGTTATTGGAGAAATTAATGAATTTAGCCAATAATATCATTATCGGAGGAGGAATGGCTTATACCTTTATGAAAGCACTAGGAGGAAATACAGGAAACTCTTTGGTAGAGGAAGATAAAATAAAGTTGGCGACCAAGCTTTTAGCCAAAGCTAAAAAGAAAGGTGTAAAAATTTACTTACCCAAAGATTCTGTAATTGCTGACTCGTTTTCTGAAAAAGCAAAAAGAGAAACGAAATATTCTATGCGAATCAAAAAAGGCTGGATGGGATTAGACATCGGACCTAAAGCCCAGAAAGAGTTCTCTGATGTGATCATAAAGTCAAAAACGATTTTATGGAATGGCCCAATGGGCGTTTTTGAAATGAAACCATTCGCAAAAGGAACGATGACTATTGCCAAAGCCGTAGCAAAGGCAACTTCAAAAGGTGCCTTTTCTCTTGTCGGGGGGGGTGATTCTGTTGCTGCTGTCAATCAAATGGGATTAGCCGAAAAGGTAAGTTATGTTTCTACCGGTGGTGGTGCTATGCTAGAATTTTTAGAAGGAAAAGAATTACCTGGAATCAAGGCAATGAGTAAATAAAGTATTAATTTTTATTTAGCTAATAGTAAATCCATTTCATTTAATTCTACAAATGAAATGGATTTTTTTAGTTTTTTATTGCTTTTATTTGCTAAAAGAACCAAATCAAATTTTTTGATTTCAAGATTGATCCATCATATCTTTATAAGAGCCCTGCCTAATAATTACAACTAAAATTAATTATTCCAGCTAAACACAAGGGCAACATGTCCAAGTTATACATTTAAAAATCAATTACTAAATATGCCTTCTAACTACTTTTATCCCCCAAGGTTTTGCCGTAAGAAATTATTCTAGGTTAAATCCGGTGCGCATACATTTTATCGTAATACTTCTGGTAGCTTCCTGATGTAACATTTTCCATCCATTCTGCATTTCTTAAATACCATTGTACAGTCAATCGCAAACCTTCTTCAGATTTAATAGACGGTTCCCAACCTAGTTCATTTTTGATTTTTGTCGCATCAATTGCATAACGTTTATCATGACCTGGTCTATCTTTTACAAAATGAATTAACTTTTTCGAACTTCCTTTTTCACGTCCTAGTTCCTCATCAACAATATCACAAAGCACATCAATCAAATCAATATTTTGCCACTCGTTATTTCCTCCAATATTATAAGTTTCCCCATTTTTCCCATCATGGTATATTACATCAATCGCTGTTGCATGATCCATAACCCAAAGCCAATCGCGTGTATATTTTCCATCTCCATACACTGGAAGTTGCTTTTCTAATTTGATGTTATTAATAAAAAGTGGCAATAATTTCTCTGGAAATTGATTTGGCCCATAGTTATTCGAACAATTAGAAATCACAATTGGTAAACCATATGTGTGATAATAAGCTCTTACGATATGATCAGAGCTTGCTTTACTTGAAGAATAAGGAGATCGAGGATCATAAGGAGTTTTTTCCGTAAATAATCCAGTTTCGCCTAACGAACCATAAACCTCATCTGTAGAAACATGATAGAACCTTTTTCCACCAAAATCCTTCCAACTATTACGAGCGGCATTCAATAAATTAACTGTTCCCAAAATATTGGTTTTGATAAATGCCATTGGATCTTCAATGGATCGATCCACATGAGATTCAGCTGCCAAATGGATTACTCCATCAAAAGCATACTTTTCAAAAAGCAAATTGATAAAATCTGTATCGACAATATCTCCTTTCTCAAATGTATAGTTATCTGCAGATTCAATATCACTTAGATTTTCTAGATTACCAGCGTAAGTTAATAAGTCCAAATTGACAATTCTATACGTTGAATATTTATTAACCAATAGTCGAATAACATGTGAGCCAATAAACCCTGCCCCTCCAGTTACTAAAATACTTTTTTCAAAAGCCATATTTATTACTTGTTTTTAATGTTTTGAGAACTAAAACTCAAATCAATTATTTATCTACCTTAACCACCGTTTTGAAGTATTCGTATGTTTTTAACATTCCTTCATTTCGAGAAACTTTTGGTTCCCAACCTAAAACTTCTTTTGCTCGTGTTATGTCTGGCCGCCGTTTTTTAGGATCATCAGTTGGAAGTGGGTGGTGCGTCAAAGTTGCCTTTGGGTTTCCAACCATTTTTATCACTTCTTCCGCAAATTGGGTCATTGTGATCTCATGAGGATTTCCAATATTTACAGGTTGAGTATAGTCGCTCATTAACAATCGATAAATTCCTTCTACCAAATCATCTACATAGCAGAATGACCTTGTTTGAGTACCATCACCAAAGATTGTCAAGCCTTCTCCCCTAATCGCTTGAGAAAAAAATGCTGGCATCACCCGCCCATCATCTACTCTCATTCGTGGACCATATGTATTAAAGATTCGAATAATTCGAGTTTCTAATCCATGAAAAGTATGGTATGCCATTGTCATTGCCTCTTGAAATCTTTTTGCTTCATCATATACGCCGCGAGGACCCACTGGATTTACATTCCCCCAATATTCTTCCACCTGAGGATGTACTAATGGATCTCCATATACTTCTGAAGTCGAAGCAATTAACAATCTCGCACCTTTTGCTTTAGCTAACCCACATAAATTGTGCGTTCCTAAGGCTCCAACTTTCATCGTTTGAATGGGCATTTTTAAATAGTCAATTGGACTTGCTGGAGATGCAAAATGAAGGATGTAATCTAAATTATCTGGAACATGAACGAATTTGGAGACATCATGGTGATAAAAATCGAAATGCTCCTCCTTAAAAAGGTGAGCAATATTATCCAAATTTCCTGTAATTAAATTATCCATTCCAACAACGTGAAATCCTTCAGCCAAAAATCGATCACTTAAGTGGGACCCTAAAAAACCAGCTGCTCCAGTTATGAGTACTTTTTTCAATATTAGGTAGTTTTATTATTTGTGATATTTTAAGATTAATTTAAAACGAGAATTGAACTGTAATATTTCGAAACCATAAATAAAAATTACCAATCAATATAAAATAGCGCATAAATTAACAATGGTTTTTTTCATATAAAGAAACTTTACTAAGGTTTAATTTTAGGATAATTATTGAGTATTCCATGGTTCGGAGCTAAAATATAAAAGTACTGTTTAATTTTTAAAGTTTAACAATTTACCATTTGTTGCTTTTTTCTTACATGGGCAAATATAGTTATATATGAAAGATATTTGAAAATATCTTTACTCAACAACTTGCTTGCCCCACTATTTTAAGTTGAAATTATTTTTTATCAAGAGCCTGACTTTTTATAGAATAAATCAAATTAATAGCCTAACTAAATTTTGTTTTTACTTACTTTTGTAAGTCAGATAATGTTTAATATTATTGACAAAAATTTTCTATTCGTTAACAAAAAAGAATTGATGTGAGTATTAAAAAATTTGCTTTTAGCTTTTTGGTGTTTTCTTTTTTCTTTGGAAATTCATCTACTAATGCACAAGATGAGCAGGTAGAAAAAAAAAATAATCCAACTTATGTTCTGGTTAATTTATCTTATTCCTTTCAAACACCCAAAGGAGATATGTCCAACCGATACGGTAGGAATAATTCAGCAGGCCTTGGTCTAGATTATCTAACAAGTGAAAATTGGATTTTTGGTACTCAAGTAGATTACTTATTTGGAACAATGGTTAAAGAAGATGTTTTAGCATCTCTACGTAATCAGAATGGAGATTTAATTGGCAATAATCGAAGTATTGCAAATATTAGATTAACGGAACGTGGCTGGAATGCCAATGTTTTATTTGGAAAATTAATTCCATTTAAAAAAGAAAAAAGATTATTTGGGATTAGAGCTACTGTAGGTGTTGGTATTTTACAGCATAAAATAAGAATCCAACAAGATCCTGCCTCCTTGGTTCCTCAAACTACTGGAGACTATCGGACAGGATATGATCGAATGTCAAATGGATTTGCATTCACAGAATTTATTGGTATTCAGAAAATAAGCTCTAATAGAACCATCAATTTCATTTTAGGAGTAGAATTGGTTCAAGGATTTACGAAAAGTCGAAGGGAGTGGGACTATGATAAAATGACCAAAGACCAAAATAATTATATTGATTTATTAATTGGTGGAAAACTCACTTGGACCATTCCTTTTGAAATTGGAGCAGAAGGAGAAGATCTTTTTTATTAAACTTTTCTAAAAAACGGAATCAATTTTTTTAAGTTGATTCCGTTTTTTTTTAATGAAAAAGTTATCTTAGGGTTTATCTTTTTTTAGAAAAAATCGAACATAATGAAAAATATTAAAACAACTATTTTATTCATCTTTACTTTTTTGTTAAGCTTCTCTCCTATTTTTTCTCAAGATCATAAGCCTAATGAAGAACAATTGACCATCCAAAATCTGGAGGCCCGAACACAAGAATATGGTAACATAGCTCATCAAATTTGGGAATATGCAGAATTAGGATACTTGGAGACTAAAAGTGCTGGCTTACTTCAATCACATTTAAAGAAAGAAGGTTTTATCATAAAATCTGGTGTCGCTGAAATTCCAACTGCTTTTGTGGCAGAGTTTGGAAGTGGATATCCTATCATCGGAATTTTAGCAGAATATGATGCTCTTCCTGGAATTTCTCAAGCAGCAGAACCAGAACGGAAAATAATTGAAAAAGGAGGATCGGGACATGCATGCGGTCATCACCTATTCGGCACTGGCTCTGTTGCAGCTGCAGTAGAAGTCAAAAATTGGTTAAAAAGATCGGGAATAAAAGGAACCATTCGATTATACGGAACCCCTGCTGAAGAAGGTGGTGCAGGGAAAGTTTATATGGTTCGCGCAGGGTTATTAAATGATGTAGATGCTGTTTTACATTGGCATCCAGGCAGTAAAAATGGAGCATCTGCCGCCTCTTCCTTAGCTAATAAATCTGCAAAGTTCAGATTTTATGGAAAAGCATCTCACGCTGCATCTTCTCCTCAGAGAGGTCGTTCTGCATTAGATGCAGTTGAAGCCATGAACTATATGGCTAATATGATGCGAGAACATATGCAAATGGAATCACGGATGCATTATGTTATTACAAGTGGTGGCGAAGCTCCAAATGTTGTTCCAGCATATGCAGAAGTTTTTTATTACGTCCGACACCCAGAGATGCAAGCGGTACGAAAGTTATTCGACCGATTAGTTAAAACTGCAGAAGGAGCAGCGATTGGAACCGAAACTAAAATGGAATATGAGGTAATTCATGGAGTATATAATTTACTGCCTAACGAAACTCTTTCTGAAGTTATGTATAAAAATTTACAAACAGTAGGAGGAGTTGAATACACAAAGGCTGAAGAAGAGTTTGCCAAAAAGATTATCGCAACTTTCAATAGAGAGGGCTTGACTCCAAGTGATGCCAAGGAAATAGCACCTTACACCGTTTCTAATCGAGGCAAAGGCGGTTCAACAGATGTTGGGGATGTTAGTTGGATGGTTCCTACTGCTGGAATGCGATCAGCAACTTGGGTCCCTGGAACAGGAGCACATAGCTGGCAAGCAGTGGCTGCAGGTGGAACAGATATCGGAACAAAAGGGATGATGGTCGCCTCGAAAACTATTGCCCTAACAGCAATTGATCTATTTAAAAACCCAGAACTTTGTGAAAAGGCAAAAAAGGAATTGGCGAAGAAACGAGGAAAGGATTTCAAATATGAGGCTATGCTAGGAGATAGAAAACCTCCTTTAGATTATAGACAATAAGAACTAAATTAAGGCGGTTAGCAATTTGACGCTAGCTGCCCTAATTTATTATTTACTAAAAAACTTTATCTCAAATTAAATTTGTGTTGAGCCCCTTGGGTAAAAAATAGTTGGCCTAAATTACTAAATTTTACATTAACTAACGTATCAATCTAAAACTGCATCAAGTATTCCTTCCATACCTAGTTGTAATTTTAAAGCTGAAGCTCTTGCTTTTTCAGCAAAATCTTCCCCTTCACTTGCAAAAATAATTCCTCTTGAAGAATTAACTAATAAGCCACAAACATCGTTTAATCCATAATCGGATATTTCTTGTAAATCACCACCTTGAGCTCCAACCCCTGGAACTAATAAAAAATGATCTGGTGCAATTTCTCTGATTTCATTAAATTTCTCAGGATGAGTTGCTCCGACAACAAACATTAATTGCTCTGGTGATCCCCAAGTCTGCGCTTTTCGCATTACTTTTTCATATAAAGGCATATCACCATCTTGGCTAGCAAATTGAAAATCGTCACTTCCTTTATTTGAAGTCAAAGCTAAAAGAATTACCCATTTATTATCAAATTCTAAAAAAGGCTGTACTGAATCTATTCCCATATAAGGAGCAACAGTTACTGAGTCAAAATTAAGCTCCTCAAAAAAGGCTTTTGCATACATTTTTGAGGTATTACCAATATCTCCACGTTTTGCATCTGCAATTGTAAAGTGTTCAGTTGGAATATAGTTCATTGTTTTTTCTAAGGATTGCCATCCCTTAACTCCACGAGATTCATAAAATGCTAAATTAGGTTTATAGGAGACACAAAGATCTTTTGTTGCATCAATAATCTGTTTGTTGAACTCAAAAACAGGGTCATCATACTTTAGTAAATGTCTAGGTATTCTACTTAGGTCGGAATCCAAGCCAACACAGAGGTAAGATTTTTTAGTTTGGATTTGTTGAAGGATTTCTTTTCTAGTCATTTAAAATTAATAATTGATGTTTTATATAATTAGGTATAGAAACAACAAAAACTATCAAGCAGTCTATAGACATGATCATTTAAAAGGTGATTTACACAACACCATTTATTGCCACTACTCCTTTAATTTCGGGAATTTTACTACGAATAGCCTCCTCAATTCCAGCCCTCAAAGTCATAGCAGACATATTACAACTCTCACAATTACCCATCCACTTAATTTGTACATGCATATCCTCAGTCACTCCTACTACCTCAACATTTCCGCCATCAACCTTTAAATGAGGACGAACACTTTCTAGTGCCGCATCAACTCTTTCCAGTAATTCAGACATTTCAGTTACTGACATAATTATTATTTTTTAATTAAAATTTAAAACTTCACTGAAGACTCAAAACAATTAAGATTTCACATCTACAATTTGAGTAGGAGACTTTTGATTATTTCTTAAAGTAACCTGATGAATAGTATTTTTAGCAACCTCCATAAAGTAATCTTGCAATCCTGAACCTTCTTGAACTACAGCTGGTTTCCCAGCATCTCCAGCTTCACGAATTCCCTGAATTAAAGGAACCTTTCCTAATAAGGTAGATTCACTTAATTTTACCATTTTCTCACCACCACCTTCTCCAAAAATAAAGTATTTGTTATCTGGCATCTCCTCTGGTGTAAACCAAGACATATTTTCAACAACTCCTAAGATAGGAACGTTAACGGAAGGCAACAAGAACATATTCATTGCTTTAACTGCATCTGCAACGGCAACCTCCTGAGGAGTAGTCACTAGAACAACTCCTGTTACAGGAACTGTCTGAACTAAAGTTAATTGTACATCACCAGTACCTGGAGGTAAATCAACCACCAAATAATCCAAGTCTGTCCAGATGGTATCTTGAAAAAATTGCTTGATTATCGCTGCCAGTCTTGGACCTCTTAATACAACAGCCTGCTCAGGTTCTATAATAAAACCAATTGACATAACGGGAATCCCATATGCCTCTAAGGGCACTATCTTAGCCTTACCATACACATCTTGAATCTTCGGTTTTTGACCGACTAGGCCTAACATAGTTGGCATGGATGGGCCATATAAATCTGCATCAATCAACCCGACCTTTTTACCTGCTTTCTTCAAACCAAGAGCTAAATTTACCGCAACAGTTGATTTTCCTACCCCTCCTTTTCCTGAGGCAACTGCTATGATGTTCTTGATTTGAGGAACACTTGAAGTGTTCTCTTTGGCTTCTATATTGGGGTTTTTTCCCATCATATGAACATGTACGTTCGCATTAGGATAAATATTTTGAATCGCTTGAATACAAGCAATATTTAAATCAGTTTTGCTGGGTGTATTCACTGAAGTCAACTCTAATTTAAATTGTACATTATTGCCATCTATTGTCAAATCACGCACCATACTTTTCTCAATCAAATTCATTCCTGAAATTGGATCAATAACAGTGGATAGTGCATTTATAATTTTACCTGTTTCTATCATATATTTATAAAGATAATGCTTCTAAAATTTAATGTAAAATTACGAAAAAACTATTAGTAAATATAATCAAAGAAAAAGTGAAATTAGATTATATTTTCGAATGGTGACACCTAATAATTTAAAACTAGCTCTGTATCTCAGCAGTAACTTTAAAAACTAAAGCTGCCGCTGCTGCTCCTACAAAATTTGCTACTAAGAAAATCCAAATGTCATTCCATTGAGCCAATCCTGACATCGAAATTCCAACTGCAACTGCTGGATTAAAAACGCCTCCTGAAATCCCGCCAAAGGCATAGGCTATTCCAATAACTGTGAAACCAATAGCCACGCCATAAAAAGTATTTCCTGATGTCCCTTTTGCTATTGCCACATTCAAAATTACTAAAGCGAGAATAAAGGTGCCTAAAAACTCTGCCACTAAAGCAGGAAATATTTTGATGGACAAATCCATCATCGCAATTTCTGGCAAAGAAACGTAACTTTCTAACAAAAAACCTGCAGTTAAAGTTGCCAAAAATGCTCCTCCTATTTGTGCAGTGAGATATCCAAAAATATCAGAATTCTCAATCTTATTACAAATAAAAAATGCAAGGGTTATAGCTGGATTGTAGTGTGCTTTGGAAATATGTCCTCCCATATAAATTACACCAACCAATGTCATCCCAATTGCGATTGGAGCCAAAGTACCAAGTCCTCCAATTACTGACATACAAATAGCCAACATTAAAAAATATGTTCCTATAAATTCGATGATATATTTATCCATTTAATTATTTATGCTTTGCAGGATTAATGAAAAATTACGGCAGAAAATTATTTTTATTATTTAGCCTCAACTCTATCTTTTTAAATACAAAAAAATAACTTATTTAGAAATTAAACTAACGACTTTAGGATGGTGAAAATTTAGAAAATATCGTATCAACTCGTCTTTCTAAATTTTCATTTTTTCTAACAAAGAACTTAAAGTAAATGAAAAAAATTAGTGATATTTCAGGTTTTACCAAAAAATCAAGACTCAATTGACTGTTTTCAACAAATATTATTTCCTCTCCTCCGCTCAATACGAATTCACGTGCTTTTTTTAACTTAAAACCAAGATTTGACGATTAAAATTACTATTCAAAACATTATTTTAATCATTTGTGGCGATTAAAAAATATAAAATAAAAGAAAGCTATTACAAATTAATGAAATAGCTTTCTTTCCTAACTTTTTAATTTGGCAAATTTTACTCAGCCAAACTTTTATGCGATCCATCGCAATATGGTGGATTCAAAGTCATTTTACAAGTACAAATACCTGCTGTTTTTTCAGCTTCTTGAGTGAATACCATTGGTGTAAAAGGAGTTCCTTTATGTGCACCATTACACCAGGGTTGTCCATCAGATTTACCACAAGTACAGTAAGCATATTTTTTTCCGACTTCTAATGTACATCTTATTGGAGATGTTCCTCCTAATACTGGCTTTTCCATTTGTGTCTTATTTATTTTTTGTTAAAGTGATTATAAAATAAAAGAGAAGATAGAAAAAATATTCCTAAAAATTATTCATCCAATAATATGAATTACATTGAATCCTTTTCATTTTTTTTTTGATTGTAAATATCAAAAAAAATTGGAACACTTCGCATTAAAAACCTTGAAAACGAATTTGATAACACTACTATTCCAAAATCTTCCTCGAGACAAAAAGCCATTTCAGCTCGATATCCATTTAAGTAACCACCATGATAAATTAATTTTTGGCCCTTGTAATTAATCGTCCTCCATCCCATCGCATAACCGACAGATATTACATTCTCCCATTTTCGAGACCAAGGATTATTTTTAGGCAAAAGGTTGTTTTGTTTATAAATTGGTCTCAAAGATTCTAAAGTGATTACCTCTGGATGATGACCTAAGAGTGCATTTACCCATATTGCCATATCAGAAATACTTGCATTTACCCCTGCAGCAGGTAATACAGAAAAATAATCATCCTGTTGTTCCATAGGACGACTATTTCTGGAACTATGAGGTAAGGCAATATTATTCTCTAACATCAAACTTTCATAATCAGTTGAAGCATTAAACATTTTCAAGGGCTTGTAAATGTATTGTTTCAATAAAGAATCGTATCTCAACTTGGTCGCTTTCTCCAACATAGGTTGAACCAAACTATATGCTAAATTTTGATATGACATTACTTGACCTGGTGCAGCGACAAGAGGAACTTCTTTTAATCTTGGAATCATTTCCTCCATTGATTGCCCCGCCTCAATTAGATTTCCATACGTATGCCTTGGTAAACCTGTTGATTGACTCAACAAATGCCTCATATTTAGCACTTGAGTAGCAGAATCATTATTTAACTGAAAATTAGGAATATAATCTTTGACTTTGGAAGTCCAATTAAGCTTCTTCTCCATTACAATTTGTGAGGCTAAAACAGCAGCAAATCCCTTTGACAAAGAAGCAATTCTAAATACAGTATGTTCGTCAATAGAATCCTTCCCCCCTACTTCTTTCCAACCAAAACCTTTTTTCATTAATATTTTCCCATCTTTTACAATCGCAGCTGCCATTCCAGTAGGAGCATTTTTTAATTGAAATTGTTCCTCAATAGTATTAGTTATCTCATCGATTAGAACTTGCTCGGATGCAGATAAATTAGATTCCCCTAGAAGATTATTTTCCTCAGAATGGGTCGAGATACAACTTTTCAACAATACAATTACAAATAATAACACAATATAACCAAACCATCTCTTTTCAATTATCATCAAAATATTTTTAGATATAAAATAAGAGGTCCCAAAAACCGAATAATAATTTTAATCTCAAAACATCGGTAAAAAAAAATCCAAGATTAATATTTTTTTGTTTGTTGTAAGTATATCCTAGAAACAAATAAAACCCAGTAAAGTCATCCTTAAACATCCGAAAACAAATTGCTAAACCATGTCTTATATTTTGGTAATTTTGAAATAAAATCATGTCAAATTCTATCTTAAATTTTAAGAAGGAATAATAATAATATTAAAGTCGCTCTTAAAAAATAAAACGGTGTTAGTCCTTGAAGGATTAACACCGTTTTATTTTTAAGCTAGGCTCTTATTATTTAGAAATCCTGCCTGAACCATCACATTGTTTACATTCTTCTCGATCTCTTACACCATACCAGTAACCCTTTCCCTCACAATTTGGGCATCCCCTCGTACTAGACAATGCTTGTGGCACCCAAGTAAATAATTTAATAGCCAAATAAATCAAACCGAAAACAATTGCAATTCTTAGAAGTATGATAAACATCAGAAATAATTATTTTATACAATAAAAATTCGAAGATAAAACTTCTTGGAGAAAATCTCAACTCCATTTTCTAATGAGGCAATTTACTTTTCAATGCTCCATACACCAAAGTACCAAACAACGCACTTAAAATAATAATCAGAACAATCCAATGTCCATGCCCAACCAATACATAAAGTGGTCCTGGACAAGCTCCAGTCATCGCCCATCCCAAACCAAATATAAAACCACCAAACAAATTTGCTGTGTATATTTTAGGTTTTTCTTGAAATTGAATAACATCGCCAAATATATTTTTTAAATTAAACATTTTTATTAAATATTGCATAGCCACTCCTACCACAACTGCTACTCCAATAATTCCGTACATATGAAAACTTTGGAATCGAAACATCTCTTGAATTCTAAACCAAGAAATCGCCTCTGATTTTGTCATCACAATTCCAAAGAATACACCCACCAATAAAAACCTTAATAATCTCATGTCTTTTCTTTTAATCATTCTATAAAGAAAAAATAAATGGAAACAATAAATGTGTCATCACTAACCCACCAATAAAAAAACCAATTACCGCAACTAATGAAGGAAATTGTAAACTAGAAAGCCCCATAATTGCATGTCCTGAGGTACAACCACCTCCCCAGCGGGTCCCAAATCCAATCAAAAATCCTCCCAAAACAATTAAAATTATTCCTTTCAATGATTTCAAAACCTCTAGATTAAAAATATCTGTTGGCAAAAAATACGAACCTTCCTCAGATGTTTTTGGGTAGGAAATTCCCAACGCAGATAAATCATTTATCGTTGCTGTAGAAATTTGGATAGGTTCAGAGTTAACAAGAAAAGTAGATGCAATGACACCTCCAATGATACTGCCTACAACAAAAATTAGAAGCCAATCATGCTTTCTCCAATCATTATCAAAATATTCAAATTGAATCCCTGCTCCTCCAATGGTACATATTGCTTTAAAAGAGGAGGACACCCCAAACCTTTGACCGAGGTAAATAAGGGATAACATGACTAAGGATATCATAACTCCTGAAACAGACCAATGCCACGGTTGGCTAATAAATTCTATCATTTTCTAAAGTTTAATATGTTTTTCTAAACAAAACCCAATTATTTTAAATTCCCCAATTCAACTAAACATCCCAAATATTTAACCAAAACTTTATTTTCAATATAAAAACCGCCAGTAAAGTTATTTACATAACTATTGAAATATTGTGATAATCATTACACAAAGAATCATTTAATCAAAATAATTGGTAGAAAGCCCTAAAACAGTGAGGTAAAATTTTTCTAATACAGCTATTATTTATAAATAGACATAAGCTGTTCGTCCATAAATAGTTAATGAGTTAGTTTTCACCATCTATTATAAAAAAATATCAAAAAATATTTAGGTAATTGTAATTAAAACTAAAGGAATGTATTTTGCGATAGCCCGTTCTTAAATGGTTTTTGGGCATCAGTTGGTAAGTTTGAATAGTTAACTTGAAAAGCCAAGAAATGGTTTTAATAGATCATCTTTTTAATTAATTTTGTAAACCTATTGTTACAAAAATCGAAGGTGTCGCTGATATGAATGAAAAATCTCTTTTGGTTACTTCACTTAGTTTAGAATTTTTAGTTTTTTTAAACTCATAATTGAAACAAAAATATTATTTTTAAGATATTACAAAAAATAGTCAATTTAATAAATGCGTAAGAAAGAATGACTACTTTTTTGAGAAACGAAAGCCTATTTAGATTCAATAACGAATATTTAAATATTATAAGATATAATAAATGGCAAGGTATACTTCAGTTGTTATAGGTACAGGTTTTTCAGGGATTTGCATGGGTATTAAACTCAAGCAAAAAGGTATTCATAATTTTATTATTCTAGAAAAAGCTGATGAAATCGGTGGCACTTGGAGAGAAAATACTTACCCAGGAGCAGAGTGTGATATTCCTTCGGCTCTTTATAGTTTTTCTTTTGAACCTTATCCTGATTGGGAATATAAATGGTCTCATCAACCACAAATTTTAGCCTACTTAAAAATGTGTGTCGCAAAATATGATCTCAAATCTAATATTCATTTTCAAAAAGAATTGACTTCAGCACATTGGAATGAAACTAATTTTTTTTGGAATATAAAAACGAGAGATGGGAGCATTTTTGAAAGTAAAACTATTATTCCGGCTGTAGGCCAACTGCATTTCCCATCTATTCCATTATTTTCAAAAAAAGAAAATTTTAGAGGAGTAAGTTTTCACTCTGCTCGTTGGAACCACAAAATTTCCCTGAGTGGAAAAACAGTTGGAGTCATTGGAAACGCAGCGAGTGCTATTCAGTTTATTCCAGAAATTAGAAAGTCAGCTAAAAAGATAATTGTATTTCAACGATCGGCAAATTGGATTTTACCAAAGCAGGATCGTTTATACAAAAATTGGGAAAAGAAACTAGTGAAACTTTTTCCTTTTCTATTAAAGCTGTATCGGTTGAAAATTTGGTTGATGGCTGGTGCACTTTTTTTATTGATGAATAAAGGTTTTGGTTATCTGCGTAAGTTTTTCCAATGGCAAACTAAACGATATATTCATGCAAAAATAAAGGATCCAAAGATACGCGAAGAACTCATTCCAAAATTCCCCTTAGGTGCCAAGCGATTACTTTTTTCTGATGAATATTATCATGCTTTGAATCAAGAAAATGTTAGTGTGGTTACAAATCCAATTCAAGAATTTACTTCGAAAGGTATTCAAACAGAAGATGGGGAAAAACATGAATTAGACGTGTTAATTTATAGTACGGGTTTTAAAACTCAACCCTTCTTAATGGGGTTAGAAGTGGTTGGAAAAAAAGGTATCTTAATAGATGAATTTTGGAAAAATGAATCTAAAACCTACTTAGGCATGACTACCTCCAACTTCCCAAACCTATTTTTTATGTACGGACCGAATACCAACTTAGGCCATAATTCAATTATTTTGATGATTGAAGCTCAAGCCAAATATATCGTTCAATGCGTAGAGCACATTGAAAAAGATCATGTGCCATCACTTGAAGTAAAAAATGAGGTAATGGAAAATTATTACCAAGCCATCCAGTTAAGATTAAAAAAAATGATTTGGACAACAGTAGAAAAAAGTTGGTATATCTCTGAGGATGGAAATTCCCCAAATAATTGGCCAGGTAGAACTTGGGAATATATGAGAAAAACGAAAAAAGCTAACTTTAACGACTTTAAGTAAAAATTCCGTTCATTATTTAGCCTATTTATAAAACAACAAAGTCCTCCCAAATCATGGAAAAGCTTTATTGTTCTTAATAACTTTGCCTCTTATCTTAATCTATAAGTTTCCCAACCAACTGAAGTAATTGAATCTCTCTTAATTTAGTATCAAACTTTGCATTATTAAAACTCGTTTGTGCATTCAAAAAATTAAGCTGAGCCTGTCTGAATTCAATAGAAGTTAATCGACCAATATTTATCTGTTCCTCCGTTCTAACGAAATTTTCTTTATTAGTTTGTACTGCATTCTCTTCTACCTGCAAAACAAATAATGAATTTTGATAGTTTGACCAAGCATTAATGATGTCTCTTTCAATTTGTTGTCTAAGCTGGTCAATTTGTAATTTTTGGTTCGATAAATTGATTACTGCATTTTGCATTCGAATGTTTCTACTTCCATCATATATTGTCCAATTGACTCCAACATTAGCAGCAAGGCCATAGGAATTAGATTTATCGATAAATGCTCCTACTGGATTATCTGAATAATTAAATGCATACGATGCTCCAGCAGAAACAATTGGCTGTTTTTCTGCATCGATGATTTGCAAATTCATTTCACTCACCACTAAATTTCTTCTATTTACTTGGAGATCAAGATTCTCATTTTTTGATTGTTCAATCAATGATTCCAAATTAAAATTATCACTCAACACCATATCAACCTCTACTTGAAAATCTTCGCTAGTAGTTCTCCCCATAGAAACATTTAAGTTTCGTTTGGCATTTTCTAAGTTCATTTTGGTATTTAACAAATTAACGCTATCCCGCTGGATATCCACTTTAGCATTTAAAACATTCAACCCACTACCCTGTCCAAAATCCAATTGATATTGTGCTCGACGCAATCGCTCACGTGAGACAATAACCGTTTCCAACAATGTGTTTACATTTTCAGATAATTGTGCCACTTGAATGTATCCATTGTAAACTTGAAATAAATTCTGCTCAATAGTTTGCTTTAATTGAAGATTAGAGAGACTAAGAGATGCTTTCAATTGCTTAAAAGTCAAATCACGACGCTTGTCAAAAATCGTATAATTAGCGTTCACTGTAGCATTCCCTCCCCAAGTAAATGCGTTGACCGTAGAAGCTTCGCCTCCACTACCAAATGACTGTGAGGAGCCACCAAAATTTCCGCTCAGTCCTGCATTAGCAGAAACAGTTGGAAGATAACCGTTAACACTTTTATCCGTTTGATTCTGGGAAATAACCACATTGTTTTTTGCGATTTTAATTCCAAAATTATTAGTAAGGGTGATTATTTTAGCTTGCTTCAAGGTTAAAATATTTTGAGCATTTAAACTAAGCCCAAAAAATAATATGATAACTAATACTATATTTTTCATATAAAGAATGATTATTATTTTCTACTTTCTCGGAATATTACTTTTGCCAAAGGGATAAAAAGTCTAGTTATAACTTCTCCGACTTCAATTCTAAAATAGCTCTTTCTACCTCTTCTGGCTCAGGTTTTCTACCTGTCCATAACCATTGAATCCCAACTTTGAAACTGTTTTTCATCGCCAATAAAAGTGGTAGTAAAAACAACGTCATAAATGTCGCATAGGCAATTCCGTATGCAACCGAAATAGCCATCGGAATTAAGAATTGCGCAGAAAAACTTTTCTCAAAAATCAAAGGAGCTAAGCCTGCAACGGTAGTAAGAGATGTTAAAAAAATGGCTCTAAAACGAGAACGACCAGCTTGAACCATTGCCTTACGATAAGGCATACCTTCTTTTAACAAGAGGTTAAACTTCTCTATCAAAACTAATCCATCATTGACCAGAATACCAATAAGGGCTACAATTCCTAAACCAGATAGTACATTAATACTTTGCCCATGAAACCAATGCCCCCAAGCTACACCCACAAAACAAAATGGTATCAAAATAAAAAGTAAAAGTGGTTGACCATAAGATCTAAACACAAAAGCAATTACCGCATACATTAAAATTAAAATGATAGGTAAGACCTTCATCATTGTTTCTTCGATTTTAGAAAATCCCCGATTTTGACCCTCATATAAAGGTGTTACTGTTGGATACTTTGCCATAATTTCTGGCATAATAGAACTTCTTATCACTCCCAAAACCTCTGGAGCAGAATCTTTTGAATCACTCAAATCTGCCTCTACTCGTATCTCTCGACGACCATCCAAATGATTGATAACAACATCTCCGCGTTGGATCTTATAGCTCGCAATCTCAGCCAAGGGAACCCGGTTCCCAGTTGGCGTAACAATTCGCATCTCATCTAAATCAGTTATACTACTACGGTTGTTAACGTCGTATCTTACCCAAACCCTAATCTCATCTCGACCTCTTTGAAACCGCTGCACCGCTGCACCAAAAAAACCAGATCTTACTTGAGACATCACTGCATTTAAAGTCAAACCTAGCAAGTAAGCATTTTCTTTTAGTTGAATATTTATCTCTTTAATTCCAGCAGGATCATTATCTGTAACATCAGCCATTCTTGGATTTTCCCGAAAGGCTGTTTTCAAGTCTTGTTTGGCTTGTTTTAATTCAGCAATATTATTTCCCACCAGAGATACGGAAACAGGTTTTCCGCCGAATTGATTTCCTGCTCCAAAAACCACACTTTCTGCATCGTAAATTGGGCCCACTAGTTCTCTAATAGCTTTAGAAACCACTGCAGAGGGGACGTCTCTTTTTTCACCAGGAAGAAGATTTAAAGTCAACGAAGCATTGGAAGATCCCGGACCTATTCGTCGAACTGAATTTTCAATAACAGAAAGATTTCCCGTTTGATTTTTTGTCAATTCCTTATTGGCCTCCCATGCCAATTCTTCAATCATGGTGATTAAAGAATCGGTAATATCTTCACTTGTCCCTTGGGGCATTTTTAAATTAATGGCAATTCTATCAGAAGCAATATTTGGAAAAAAAGTAAATCGAATAATTCCTCCCTGCATAGCTCCTACAGTCAATAAAAGCATGGCAACAGGGATAGCAAAACCGAAAATTTTATAATTTAAAAAGAAGCGAAGCATTGGAACGTACAGGTTATCTCTTACCCAAGAAATAACTTTATCCGCCCAAACATTTAAGATAAATGGTTTAGCTTTTTTATCTAACGCCCTCGAATGAGCTAAGTGAGCTGGTAAAATTAAAAATGCCTCCACTAATGAAATCAATAAAATGATTCCCACCACCTTAGCAATTTGCCCAAAAAATGAACCTATTCTTTCTGGTAAAAAAATAAAAGTAGAAAAGGCAATTACCGTAGTTAAAATTGCTGCCATAATCGGTGGAAAAACTTGCATGGTTCCATCAATCGCTGCTTGGACTCTAGACTTACCTTTTTCATATTGATCATAGATATTTTCAGCAATCACAATTCCATCATCTACCAAAATCCCAATTACTATAATCATCCCAAAAAGAGAAATTACATTGATCGTCATAAAACTAGGAGCAAAAATAAATAACCCCAAAAATGAAAAGGGTAATCCAATCGCTACCCAAAAGGCAATACTTGGTTTTAAAAAAATGGAAAGAAAAACTAAAACTAGAATAATTCCAATTATCCCATTATCTACCAATAATTTTTGTCGAGCATTCAAGGCGATTGAAGAATCATTGCTTATGCTTAATTTTAATACATCATTCTTATTATTAAAACCAATGATATATTCTTTGATTTTATCTGTTGCGTATAAAAGATCTTCATTATTCGTAGTACTTACAGATATTTGTACCGCTGAGTTTCCATTAAAGTTGATTCGATCAGGAACTTCAGACCATCTATCTCGAACTTCTGCGACATCTTTCAGTCGAATCACTTGTCCTGAAGAACTTGCTTTAACAATGATAAAATCTAATTCACTTCCGAAGTATGAACGATTACTTGCTCGAATCAAATACTCCTCAGTATCTGTTTTGATATTCCCACCCGTAGTAATCAAATTAGAGTTTCTAACTGCCGCAGCTACTTCCGCAAAAGTTAAATTGAAAGCACGTAAATCATTCTCACGAACAGCTATTTCAATTTCTTCATCAGGAAATCCACTTAATGCAACTTGCGAAATATTTGGGATAGTCCGAATATCATCTTCTACTTTTCGAGCAGCATCCTTCAATGTTTTGAGGGGAACACCTCCACCGCTAATAGTAAAAGTAATCGCAGGATTGATATTTTCTTGTTTGGAAATTACTGGAGGTTCCATATCCACAGGGAAAGATGGAACTCGATCAACTGCATTTTTTACATTAGCCAGAACAATGTCAATATCAGCACCTTCCTCAATCTCAACGCTAATAGTTGCCGTATTTTCTTGCGAAGTAGAAGTCACTCGATCAATATCAACTAACCCTCGAAGGTTGTCTTCAATTTTCAAAACTACCCCTTCTTCAATCTCTGTAGGAGAAGCACCGGGATATACAATATTGATGAAAATAAGTTTAGAATCATCAAGTGGAAAAAAAGATGATTTGGTTTCCTGCAAACCTAGGTAGCCAAAAATCGCCACAGAAAACATGATTACATTTACCGCAACAGGATACTTTATAAAAAAAGAAAGAAAGTTTTTCATATTATTTGTTGAATTTCATTTCAAAAGAGAAAATGCGATTCTCTTGAATCAATATTTAGGCAGCCTGTGTTAATAAACTGGTCATTGTAGAATTGTCATTCCTATGGGTTGCCGGACCTCTGATTATTTTTGAAAACGCTTCACAGTCATACCTTCATAAGCTCCCGGCAGCATCCTTTCCAACAGTTCAGTTCCATCAGAAAGACCTCTAATCACCACTGTTTTTTCCATGAAATGAATGGTCTCAATTTCTTTTAATATTAATTTATCACCTTCTAAAACAAAAAGTTTATTATTGTCTTGAATCAATTTTCTAGAAACTTCGAATGTATTTTCTTCATCCTTTGCCGTTAAATCTGCTTCAAGGTACATGCCTTCCCGCAATCCCTTCCCGCTTACCCTAATGAACGCTTGAATTGTTTGAGTATTTGGATCAATAAAACTATTAAGCCTATTGACCTTACCTATCCAATTTTTAGTTCTTTCAATATTATTAAGTGTAACAGAATTACCAGTTTTTAGTAAATCAGCGTAGGTTGAATTTACGGCTACTTCCAATTCGTAAATATTTGGACTAATAAATTCTCCTAATTTTTGACCTGCCCGAACTAAAGCTCCTTCATCAATATTTGCCTCCGTCAACACTCCACTAAAAGGCGCATGAATGGTATACTTCGCCAAACGTTCCTCCATATTTTTGACATTAAACCAAGTTGTATTAATATTTCTAGATGCAATAAATAATTTCTCTTTGTCAGTGGTCGACTCAGGCAGTGGTTTGAGAACTTGCTCCACATCAAATGCAATTACATAGTCTTGCCACTTTTGGAAAGCATCCGGATAATCAAAACGTAAATCTGGAAGTAAACCAACTATTAAGTTGAAGAGACCACTTTTTTGAGCACGCATGTTTGCGCGATATTCATCACTATTCAATTGCATCAAAACAGCTCCTTTTTTGTAATAAACACCTGGCTTAAATTGATTAGCGCTAAAATCAAAAATTCCTTGAACCTCAGAAAAAATTTCAATACGATCTCTCGCTGATAAATTTCCACTTGCAGTAATAAAGATTGGCAAACTTCCATTCGTTACTTTTTGAGTAAACACAGTTGGGATAGCTCTTACTTCTGCTTCCGGTTCTGGCTTTTTGTTAGCAGCCATTTTCTGCATTCCAAAAAAACCTAGGGCAATAATTAAAATACCACCAAAACTAATAATGATTTGTCTTAAAATTGGTTGTTCCATAAATATAAAATTGATTTTTTTTAAACAGGTCAAAAGGTTGCATCTGCAACTTTAAATTAATCTGAAATATTATTCTGTATTTTCTCTAAAATAGAAATCATGGCTTTGACTTCTTTTTGGGTTAAACCTTTTTTTACTTGGGCTTCACAATCATCTAAAACAGGTTTTAATTTTTCAAAAACACACCTTCCTTGCTTGGTTAAATATATTATGTTGACTCGCTTATCTTCTAACGATGGAACTCGAACTACAAGGTTTTTTTTCTCTGTTGTATTTACTAATCGTGCTAATGAACCTTTATTTCTCTCGGTGATAAAGGCCAAATCTTTTTGATTAATTCCATCTCTATGATATAAATGTGCAATTAAAATAAACTGTTCATGTGTTAAGTCAAAACCATGTTCCTGGAAATTAATTTTCAAAAACATCCTTAACATCTTACTAGTTTTACCAAGCCAAGGCATCAAAAAATTTTCAGGAAAGTCTATTCTAATAAATTTATTTATCATAATTATGAAAAACAAACATCAAAAACCAAAAAAGGTTTATAGTGCAACTAATTTTCACCAATTAACGCGTATTTAAAATAAAACCTGAGACTCAATACCAACAAATTGCATTTTTAAATATCCCTATTCCTTAGATAATTTAAAAGAAGATTTTATCAACTTAACGACAAATTTCAGCGACTAGCATAAAACCAGTTGATTGTATAAAATTATTGCCTCTTCAAAATCAAAAAATGATCATCCATCACATTTCCCACAAAAATCAAATCTTCATAGGTAGGTGCCACGGTGGAACCGGACATATTTGTTCCATCATCCTCATAAATTTGCTCTAATGTATAATCTCCTTTTCCTCGGTAATCAATGGTGATAATTTCTGAGGGAGAAATGGCTCTTTTGCCTTTGGCATATTCTCCAAAATGAATCAAATTAGGGTGACAACCAATCCATAGTTTTCCATCTTCCCCGAATTCAATATTATCGACACCAGTCCCACAAACTATATCCTCGATAAAGGTTAAATCTCCATTGGTTTCCACTTTAAAAACTTTAACTAGAAAATCTCTAGGAGAGGCTACAAATAACAATGACCTTGTTGGATCATAATTAATTCCATTTGCATAAGCAATCCCAGATGCAACCTCTCTAAAATTTCCTCCATCATAGAATATGATATTAGATACCTTTAATCCAAAATAATCCTCTGCTAACTTACCAAATCCACTTTTAAAGCCATGATCATTGGTGAAATAAAATTGGTGCTCATCTATAGCAACGATATCATTTGGACTAAAAATATTGTCATCTACATATATGGAATCTTTTGTTAAAACACCGTTTTCTAGCATACAACTTTCAATCATGTGAACGTTTTCATCAGGATGGTTAATCGCATAAACTTTATACTTTGCTGAATCTATTTTTATCATTGAAATTCCATGAGGATAAAATGGCGTAGAAACATTACTTTGATTTGTCAATAATCGAGGAGCAACCAATGGATTTTTTAAATCTAAAAAATATAATCCTCCCTGGCTAGGTTTCCCATCTCTGCGTCCAGCTCGATCATCTGACGAAATAATCATAAAGTGATCATCTCGACTCAGTTGGATATCCTCCGCTCCAACGATCGGAACTTTCATCATAATCTGTCCATTAAACATATGCTCAATTGTACGAAATGAACCTGTGCTAAACAATATATAAAATACAAATAAAGCTAAAATGAGCGATAGGCTTAAAACAATTTTCAATATCCTTTTCATAATTCTCTTTTTAAAGTTTTAATATTTAGTTTTTTCTAAAATCTTAAAAATCTACTTTTCATCGAATGGTGAAATTTAATAATATTTATTTACGTTTATTGGATAATTTAAAGAAATTACCTTCTTTTGATGCTTTCTTTACTAAAACCTTGCAACACATGGGAAATCTATTTGATGGTCTATTTTTATATGAAATAATTTTAATGCTTTTAGGCTCTATTCTATTTGGAGTGGTTATTTTTTTAATGGTGAGAAACAAAGAATTAAATAAGAACCATTTAATGGGAATTGGGCTGGCAATAGTAATGATTGCTTTTCCAAGCATTAAATCATTTTCAATCTCTGACGGAATTATCAATATCGAAAGAGATCTAGAAGAACTTAAGTCCAAGCCAAATGATATAGAACTGGAAAAGTTATTGGAACATGATTTAGGAACGATTGGTGATCGACCGATCAGCAATGCAGAGAGCTTAACTACTTTGAGTGAAGCAAACCTAGAGTTAGGAAAAAAGGAAAAAGCATCAACGTTAGCCAAAGAAGCACTTATAAAATCTCCTCAAAATTTACAAGCTGCAGAGGTAATTAATGTTATCGAAGTGGATAAGAAAATTGAAATATTAAAATCTAACCCTACTGATAACAATGCCATAAATGAACTCGAGACTGAAATAAAAAAGCTAAAAGAAATTCCAACTAATAGTGGAAGAAGAACTAGTCAAATTGCTCTTGGGTATCAAGCGCTTGGTAATGAAGTCATGGCTAAGGCTTATGTTGATTCTACTAAAATGTATCAACCAAGACATCCTTTTATCAAAAAGTACGAAAATAAAAAACCGTTAACTCCCTCGATAGACAAAAACGAAGTAAATGAAAATGCTGGTAATAATTAAGTTAGTTTATTTAATAAAAGTGTTTTAAACTAATAAATTTATATATTTTTATTTTTAAATAAACGCTTTTTTACATTTATCATTTAATCAAAAATTCAATATTATCTCCCTTTGATTTACCACCTTAATAATTAACTTTATAATAGTTACCAATCAGAAATAACAATAAAATAACAATACTTTTACATTACTCATAAAACATTCAACAAATCAAAAAACAGTAAATTTAAACTAAAAATACATCCTTGCGGGAGTAAATGCTAAAACACACATAAATATCATAATTTTAGATTAGGTAATTCAAATTATCAAAGACCAAGAACTATCGAAATTAATTCTATTTCTCGGAACAAGTAATGAATTAATATTTATTAGCCTAAAAATGATTCAATAAATGAAATAACTGATTATTTCATGGATGTTCTGGTAACTCCATTTAAAAAAAGAGAATTAAATTACTTAAAATCATTTTTAATTCACCAACCTTATTAACTCTGTGTTGTTTATCAATAAAAAAAGTAAATAAATAAAATGAAGAACTTTCAATTTAAAAATCCTACTAAAATAATCTTTGGAAAAGATACCATACCAAAATTATCAAAAGAACTTCCTAAAAGTGCAAAAATAATGATGCTATACGGTGGTGGAAGTATCAAACGAAATGGGATTTACGAACAAGTAAAATCTGCATTAGAAGGATTTGAGGTGATTGAATTTGGCGGAATTCCTGCCAACCCAGAATATGATATTCTAATGAAAGCATTGGAAATCATTAAAAAAGAAAATGTCACTTATTTACTAGCAGTAGGTGGAGGCTCTGTTATTGATGGCGTGAAATTCATTTCTGCAGCAGCATATTACGAAGGAGATGACCCATGGGATATCCTAGTGAAATCAATTCGAACTTACAAAGGTATGCCGTTTGGAACTGTTTTAACTTTACCAGCAACAGGCTCTGAAATGAATTCAGGATCAGTAATCACCCGCATTTCCATAAAAGAAAAAAGAACAATGGGTGGGCCTGGATTATTTCCTCAATTTTCTATCCTAGACCCACAAGTTGTTCATTCAATTCCCAAACGGCAATTAGCGAACGGAATTTTTGATGCTTATTCTCATGTCCTTGAACAATATATGACTTATCCATCAGGAGCATTTTTGCAAGACAGAATTGCAGAGGGAATTTTACAAACCTTAATTGAAGTTGCACCTCGTATAATTGCTGACCCTACAGACTATGAGGCAGCCTCCAATTTTATGTGGTGTTGCACTATGGCATTAAATGGTTTAATCCAACTAGGAGTACCGTCTGATTGGGCTATCCATATGATGGGACATGAATTGACTGCTCTTCACGGAATTGATCATGCTCGAACTTTAGCTATCATTGCTCCTAGCCACTACCGATATAATCTGGAAACAAAAAAAGAAAAATTGGCGCAATACGGTGAAAGAGTCTGGAATTTAGCCGAGGGAACATTGGAAGAAAAAGCAAAAGAAGCAATAGTAAAAACTGAGAATTTTTTACACTCCCTAGATATCAAAACTACCCTTAAAGAATACACTGAAAAATATGAAGGAACAGCTGAAACAATAGCTAAGCGATTTGTTGATCGAGGCTGGAAAGGTCTAGGTGAACGTAGAAATTTAACTCCAGAAGATGTAGAAAAGATAGTAAAGATGAGTTACTAAAAAATCTTCAAACCGTGTCATTTTTTCAAAAACTATGACACGGTTTTTTCTAAACTTATCAAACTCGTTGAATAACCAAAAAGTATCTAATACATTGCTTTAGCAGCGAATAAATATCACCTAAAAATTAGGTTTTATTTTTTATCATAAGGAATATGAAATCAACTCCCACCAACCATTTTCCTCCTAAAAAGTACATCTCCAGACTTATCGCTAACTACTAAGAAATAAATTCCCATTTTTAGTTTTTCATCAAAGGAAATAACCTCTTTTGAGCTTTGTAGATAAGTTGTTAAAATTTCTTTGCCTTGCAGATTAAATATTTTTAAAATTGGTTTTTCCAATAAATCAAAATGACGAATTTCTATTTCAATTTCGTCTAAAAAAGGATTAGGAAAAACAAAAAAATTGCTCCTTTCTAAATTTCCATTTTCATAAATTGAAGTAGAAAGGCAGTTTTCATTAAAAATATAATTACAAATTAAGGGCGGATTTGGATGAGTGAAAATAATCTCACTATCATATCTATAACAATTTAAAAAGGGAATATAATCAGGTGATTCGTTCGGATTGACTCCTCTTGAAAGAATTCCAGAACTACTTCCTATTCCCTCTATCCATACTTCCTCAACTCCTCCTCCTTGTGATTTAAAAACTATAGCTCTCCGTAGAACACCATCTGATGTTGTTATGTACTCATTCGATTTGGCAACCAAAACATTTTGACTACCAGTTATTGTTTGAAGACTAATTGTTTGCGTGCTTTCTAATGACCAGTCATATAAAAGTATTTCCATTGATTCGTTTTTTGGAATCCAAAAAACGAAATCTGTTTCACTTCTGAGAGCACCTTCATAGAACCTATTAGATTCTAATCCTTGATTATTAAATATAATCGAAAATATCTTTGAATAGGTTTTATTATTAATGGTGGAATCACCGCAAAGTACTTTACGTTCAGGAATAATTTGATTGGCAGATAAATAATACCCTTCCTGCCAAGTAGCCATTTGTGAAGGAAAACTAAGGGTAGATTGGGCTTTAATTAATAAGACATTTACAATTATAAAAACAGTGGTTAAAAAGTAAATTTTATTATTCATCATCGATATTTACATTGAGCAAAAAGATAAAATGAGCAGAGAAACCAAAAATTAGTTTAGCTAAATTTACAGATTATTTATTATTATTTTTTATTTCTGATTTTAAAAAAATTAAAAACTTTGTTTTCTAAATTTAATTCCTTCCATTTTTATATATTGCTTATTGATAAAACAAAATAAATTATTCCCTAATCAATTTTTTATTGATCGTATTTAAATAAAACAAGCAAAATGAAAAAACATTTTATTTATCTCTTATTCTCAACAATAGCTTTTGTTCTTTTTATTCCAATCTCAGAAGCACAGATATTCAAAAAAGGAAAAAACAAGAAAAAAGAGACTATTACTAAACCAAAACCTAAGAAAAAAAATAAAGACAGTAAAATTAAACCTTATGATGAAGTCATTACAAAAAAAGCGATTTCAGATAAAGGGTTATTTACCGTTCATAAAGTAGGAAGTAAAAATTATTTTGAAATTCCGAAGGATATTTTGGAAAAAGAAATATTAATAGTCAGCCGTATTTCTGGATTTGTAAAAAACTTAAACTTTGGTGGAGCGGGTGTTAAATCTCGACCTCAACAAGTGATTCGATGGCAAAAAAAAGATGACGTCATTTTATTACGATCTGTAAGTTATAACAGTGTGGCAAGCGAGGACGATCCTATTTACAAATCCGTAAGAAACAACAACTTCGAACCAATTGTGGCAACTTTTGACCTAGCAGCTTACAATAAAGATTCCTCAGCGTATGTTTTTGAGATCTCATCCTTCTTTACCAAAGATATCCCTATGATAGGTGCAATCAGCCCAGGACAAAGAAAACGATTCGGAATAAAAGGTTTAGATTCAAAAAGAAGTATGATATCAGGAATGAATGCATTTCCGCAAAATGTTGAAGTTCGCCACGTACTAACTTACAGAGGAGATAAATTACCTGATAATAATATTACACAAACTATGTCAGTTGAAATGAATCAATCTTTTATTGTCCTCCCTGACGAACCTATGCAACCCCGATATTACGATGGAAGAGTTGGATATTTCTCAATTCGACAAACAGATTATAGTTCTGAATCTCACTATACTGAGACGAAACAATACATCACACGTTGGCGACTGGAGCCAACGGATATGGACGCATACAAAAGAGGTGAAATCGTAGCTCCTAAGAAACAAATCGTTTACTATATCGATCCAGCAACGCCAACTAAATGGGTACCATATATTATACAAGGAATAAATGATTGGCAACCTGCATTTGAGGCAGCAGGGTTTAAAGAAGCTATTATTGGAAAAATTGCTCCAACAGCTGAAGAAGACCCAGATTGGAGTCCAGAAGATACACGTTATTCTACTCTAAGATATGTTTCTACAGATATTCAAAATGCGATGGGACCTCATGTTCACGATCCAAGAACTGGTGAAATTTTAGAAAGTGATATTATCTGGTATCACAACATTCAAAAACTATTAAGAAACTGGTTTATGACTCAAACTGCAGCAGTTAATCCCGCTGCTCAAAGAGTAAAATTTAGTGATGAATTGATGGGACAATTAATCCGATTTGTGGCAGCACATGAAGTAGGACATACATTAGGCTTACCTCACAATATGGGATCAAGTGTTGGTTACTCAATTGATTCTTTAAGATCACCAACTTTTACTAAAACCCATGGAACAGCTCCTTCAATAATGGATTATGCTCGATTTAATCATGTGGCCCAGCCGGGTGATGGGGTAACTAATTTTTATCCTATGATTGGTGAGTATGATGTGTGGTCAATTATTTACGGCTATAAGTTAATCCCTGATGCTAAATCTGCAGAAGAAGAAAAAGTTACTTTAAATAAATGGATTAAAAAGCGAGCTGGAAATCCTTTATTTAGATTTGGAAGCCAAAAAAGAAATACGTTTGATCCTACTGCTCAAACAGAAGACTTAGGAAATGATGCAGTTCAATCTGGAAATTTAGGTATCGAAAATTTAAAACGAATTGTACCCAATTTGGTTAAATGGTCTGAAGAAGCAGGAGAAGGTAACAACTATGATCAATTGTCAGAAATGTACGGAGCGGTTTATGGTCAAATGGGAAAGTACCTACGGCATGTAGTTACAAATATTGGAGGTGTAATTCAGTTAACAAAAACAACCGAAGAAAAGGGAGCAGTCTTTTTTCCAGTTTCTAAAGAAGGTCAAATGGCGGCGATGAATTTTTTGGATACACAAGTTTGGCAAACACCTAATTGGTTATTGGACAAAAATATTTTACAAAAAATTGCACCTACTGGGGCAATGGAAAGAATAAGCAGTATGCAAGGTCGAGTACTAAATCAAATGTTTGACTCAAATAGATTGAAAAGATTAGATGAAGCAGAAGCTATGGCTCGAAAATCTCATGAAGTTTTCACTTTACTAAATGTTTTCTCTTATTCTAAAAGTTCAATTTTCAGAGAAGTTTATACCGCAAAAGAGATTGATGGATTTAGAAGAAACTTACAAATAGCTTACGTAAATAAAATGTCTTCTATTATGAAAATGGAGGATAGGAGATTTGATCAAACCAATATTAAAGCAATATGTCGAGGTAACCTAAATGTTCTTAAAACAGAACTTCAAAGTGCTTTGCCAAAATCCACTGATACTCTCACCAAATATCACATGGAAGATTTAGTAGAAAGAATTAATCAAATTCTTGATCCTAAATAACTTTATTTCAAAAGGACTTTCAGATTATATTAATCTGAAAGTCCTTTAATTCCCGGGGCATAAAGCTATTTGATTTCTCTAAATAACACTGTAACTCTCACACTTCTTTCTTCCTATTAATTCTCTCCAATTCAATTTTTTTCGTTATTATTGTTATGAAAAATCTCCATTGGCATAACCTGAATAAAAAAATTCCAAAATATGGATAGCTCCTTTGATGGACGTTTGATAGAAAAACAAGAAGAAGACAATTTCGAATTTTATCGCAACTTTCAATTTCAAGAAGATGCCCTTCCTTTCATTGAACTTATAAAAGAGAATGATATACCTTATAAATTTGATGGTTCCAAAACAATTATTACAGAAGCCATTGTTGGTAGTTCAAATTATCCAAAATTTGTATTGAAAATATTACGAAGTGATTTCCAGTTAGTTAATTCTATTATTGAAAAAGAGGTCTTAAAAAATTCAGCAGACTTTCATGAGCATTACTTATTTGAATTTACCGATCATGAGTTATTAGATATTTTAAAAAAACCTGATCAGTCCTCTATAGAAGATATTACCATTACAAGAGAACTATTGAAGCGAAGAGGTATACCTATTGATCCTTCCGCATTAGTGGAAATGAAGCAAGAAAGATTGACAGAATTACAGAAAGGAAAAAGGGAAAATATTAACTGGATGATACTTTTCTTTTTAATATTAATAGTTACAAGTATTTTTTTCAACATGTTTTTTATCATTGGAACCATTGGCTTATCATGGCATTATTGGAAAGATAAAAGTGCTGACATTGATGGGAATAATTTCTATACTTATGACGAACAAACTAGAAGGAATGGAATTTCTCTCGGCCTTATAAGTATTTTTTTGACTGTTGTATTAACCACTGCATTCGTCTTCTTCATGGTTAATACTTCAATTAATTTGTAAAAAAACTTATTAATTATTCTTTTTTCATTAAATAAAATTCAACGATGAAATCTTTAACAGTCCTTAGTTTTATTCTAATTTTATTTACTGCGTGCCCAAAAGTAATTAACCAATCAAGTAATAAATTAGGTGAAGTAATTAAGATTTCTCTCAATCAATTAATCCAAATTGAAAGTGAAAAAATTTCTTTGTTATTTACCAATATACAAGAAGGTAGATGTCCTTCAGAAACAAATTGTATTCAAGCTGGGAAAGCCAAAATAAGTATGGACTTTGCTATAGAAGATGCAGTTTCAACAATTTCTCTAAGCGCAAAGGGTTTATGTGAAGATGAAGCTGGAAAATGTGGAAGCAATACAAATGCACAAGGGTATAACATCAAACTATTATACCTTTATCCATATCCTTCTGAAGTCAATAATGGAAAACGTGACTATCAGGCAAAACTAATTATCACTAAATAATAATTATGCAAAGGAAACTATTAATGATTAATCTCGCAAAAGAGACTAACCATTAATAGTTTCCTTTTTCTATCCTTGCTTCTTTCTTTCTACGATTTTTCCGTTTTTGTAGACATAATCCATCGATATTGTTCCATCCTCTTTGTAATATCTATAAACCCCATCTTGTATTCCATTACTAAATTCAATTTCTTCCTTTACTTGGCCATCTTTTCCTGTTTTATAAAAAGTTCTACTGAAGCCATGAAGCTTTCCATTTTTATAATCTTGCTCAATTTCTCTTCTTGAAAAATTATATGTAATCCATTTTCCATGTTTTACATCATTAGAATAAGACCCTATGGTTTTAACTCGGTTATTCTTTTCTGCTTCAAGATATAAACCTTCCTTTTTTCCATTTACATAATTATTCACAGTATAAACAGTCAAGTTATCATTTGGATGGTAAGTCGTCCATGTTCCGGTTTTCATTCCATTATAAATAAAACCATCTTCGGCCAACTGGCCAGTTTGAGCATTTTTTTTAATAGCCTTTTCTAACTCCGAACCTGCAATTTTTGAAACTTCAAAGCCTGAAAAGTCACCTGAAGTAGCTACTGTTACTACTGGTTCGGTTGGTCCTCCACAAGCAAAAACTAAAACAGTTGTCATTAATAACATAAAATTTTTCATATGATCCAATTATTATTTTTGAAAATTAAAGAATATTGCAAATTTAATAGAATTGATTTTTATTCCAAAATTGAAATTACAAATCAATTGTTAATCAAGCATATAAATAAAAAATATTTAACTAAAACAACACCTTTATTAAGACTTACATAATAGAAACAAACCAAATTTAATGTCGTAAAAGAATTATAAAATAAAGTTAATTTGTTTATCATGACCTTGGGGTTCATCCAAACAAAAGTTAATTAATAACATTTGCCCTAAACTAATTCAAAAGATTAAAATATAATCCTTTAACAATCATTTAAAAAAACGGGTAATATGAAGCCGAGATTCCCACAGCATAGAATTTCAATTTTTGTAATAATATTGAATTTATTTTGTGTCTTTACGAATATATCTTTCTCTAATGTAAATTCACTTTATACTTCCATTCCAGACAGACAAATTAGTACCAATTGCATAGATCTTAATACATTTCCAAGTATTATTCAACCTATCCATAGCCTTTGTCCAAGTCAAATTGGTCCAATAGCTAATCAATTTACTCCAACTAATATGTCATCTCTAAACATCAATTATTTTGACTTAGGATTAAATAAATCAGAAGGTTGTTTTGACTTTTATGATGATCTTTATCATTGTAATGCTGAAAATGTCTCATTCAATACTATACCTACAAATTTGACCTTTAATTGTGATACTTTAATTGTTCCTGAGTTTATTAATGCAAGTATTTCAAGCTGTGGATCGATGGCATTTATATGTTTACCAATTAGTTTTGATGCATACAATACGCTTGAAATTTATGATAATGGCGTACTTTATTCAAACGGAGAAGCAGGATGTAACATGGATACAACCGTTTCTTACAACTACAACAACCTTTTTGGACAAGGAGGGATTGGACCATATCTTTTAGATTCATGGACAATTAATGGTGTTGAATATTCTGGAGAATTTCCGGATATACAAAGTTTATTAGATTCTATGAACATATGGGATACTGAGGGATTATGGGAATTTGATAGTATTGTTCCATTTACCATTCTAGGAGGATTAAGTGATAACTTTTATGGGCCAATAACTGCTTCTAAACCTGGAATAATAAACTCAACTTCAATATTAGAAGCCAATATTAGTTTAACACCCTTAGGAAGTGAAATTAAGTTATTTCAAGGTATTCACCTTATCACTTTAGTAGATACGGCAAATTCATGTATTGATTCAGTTTTAATTACAGTAAAATGTTTGGAAAATGATTATTTATCCTTGACCACTTATTTAGATATTTCTGGAAGTGTCTGTGTAGATACAAGCGATTTAGTTGGTAATTTTGTTAGTCTTGAAAATGTTTGTTCAGCTACAGGAGTTGGCTTAAATATATTCCCTAATGATGTTTGTGTTGATTGGGAAACAATAGAGGAAGGCTCTCAACAAGTTTGCTTAATGGCTTGTGATGATTTAGGATTTTGCGACACAACATTTATTTCTTTTGTTGTAGTTGCCACAACAATTGATACCATTGATATAGTTATGACAGAAAATGATTTCCAATATTTCTGCATTGATTCTACTGAATTATTCGGGGAAATAAATAATTATTCAATTTCTACACCATCTGTTTTAACGAGCTTAGCTTTGGATACTATAGATTATTGTTTAACTATCTCAAGTATTACTCCAGGAAGTGAAACTGCATGCGTGGTTATTTGTGATAACATGGGAGGATGTGACACAACGTGCTTTAATATAGTTGTTGAAAATAGTAGCCTTGGCTTACCAATTGCAATTGGGGATGTGGACACAACTGCATTTGGAACATCATTTTTCATTGACTTTTTGGACAATGATAGTTTTGACTTAACAGACACTATTTCTATTATTTCCCTCCCTCAAAACGGAACATTAATACAAGATTCATTAGGTAATTATTCTTACATTCCAAATGAAGGAAGTTGCGGAGATGATAACTTCAGCTACCAAATATGTAATATGATAGGATGTGTTCAAGCGACAGTCTCTATTTATGTTGGATGCGAGGAAGTAATAATATTTAGTGGATTTTCCCCAAACGGAGATGATGTCAATGACTTTTTTAATGTCCAAGGCCTGGAAGGATACCCCAACAATAAAGTGATGGTATTCAACAGATGGGGAAACCTAATTTATGAAGTAATAAATTACCAAAATAATTGGTTTGGGACATGGAATGGGACTAGGCTTCCTCAAGGAACTTATTTTTATATTGTAGAATTAAATGATACTTCCAACACAAAATTATCAGGAGCTGTTTATATCGCCTATTAAAATATCGTTTTAAACAAATAAACTTAAAAAAATGCCTACACCTAACTATATTAATTTGTAATCAAAAAGCCTTTAAGTCCAAAGAATGTACTTAAAGGCTTTTTTGATCTAATGATATTCTTTAAAAATCTATAAAAGCCATTTAAATGGTACATTTTTAATAACTAAAGATTCCTCCTCGATATTCCTTCAAATCTTTCACTCATTTCCACTTTCTTTCCTACATTTGTGGCGTATGAATGTCTATAACAGTCTTTCGGATTTACCTAATTTTAAGAATGCTGTCCTCACGATTGGATCGTTCGATGGCGTCCATGCTGGGCATCAAAAAATATTGGAGAGAATAAATAAGCTGGCCAAAAAAAATGAAGGTAGAAGTATAGTGATTACTTTCCATCCTCATCCCCGTCAAATAATCTATCCAAATGATAAATCCCTTCGATTATTAAATTCAATTGATGAAAAAGTAGCTTTGTTTGAAAAATATGGTATTGATAATGTTGTGGTTGTTCCTTTCACAGTTGAATTTTCACAACAAAGTGCAGACGAGTATATTCAAAAATTTTTACTGGAAAAATTTAATCCTAAATATATTGTAATTGGATATGATCATAAATTTGGTCTAAATCGACAAGGTGATATCAATTATCTAAAATCGTACAGCAGAAAGAAAGAATTTGAAGTAATTGAAATCTCCCGACATGACATTCAAAACATTGGAATTAGCTCTACCAAAATTAGAAACTTCCTATCAGAGGGCGATGTCAGCCAAGCGAATAAATTATTAAATCATAACTATTCAATTAATGGAACTGTCGTTCATGGACAAGGGATCGGAAAGGATCTAGGTTATCCTACAGCTAACATACGAGTAAAGAATTCATTCAAATTAGTTCCTCTCGGGGGTATTTACGCAGTCCAAGTTATTTATCGAGATCAACGATATGGTGGAATGCTATACATCGGTGACCGCCCCACATTGACACAACATAATAACCAAACAATAGAGGTTAATATCTTTGATTTTAATAAAGATATTTATGGAGAAAAACTGACGATAGAATTTATTGATCATATCCGTGGGGATGAAAAATTTGAGGATCTTAATGGATTAAAAAGTCAGTTAGCAAAAGATAAAATCTCCAGCCAAAATATTTTAAAAAAACAAAAAACTACTACCGTTGAATTGATAAATCCTCAAGAGGAATCAATTGTTGCAAGCGTAGCAATTGTTATTTTAAATTTCAATGGAGTAGATTTTTTGAAAAAATTTCTTCCATCTGTTTTAAAAAGTGAATACGAAAAACTCTCTATACATGTAGCTGACAATGGAAGTAGTGATACATCAATTGCCTTTTTAAAAACAACATTCCCAGAGGTAGATATTATTGATTTAAAAGGAAATCATGGATTTGCAAAAGGTTATAATCTTGCTTTAAATCAAGTAGAAGCAGATTATTTGGTTCTATTAAATTCCGATGTAGAGGTAACTCCTAATTGGATTAATCCTATCATAGATTTGATGGAAAGAGATAATACAATTGGAGCTTGTCAACCCAAAATTAAAAGTTATCACGCAAAGGATTATTTTGAATATGCAGGTGCCTCAGGCGGATGGATTGACCACTTAGGATATCCATTCTGTAGAGGTAGAATTTTTGATAAATTAGAAAAAGATCAAGGTCAGTACAATACAACCTCAGAAATATTTTGGGCGAGCGGAGCTGCTTTTTTTGTTCGAGGAAAATTATTTAAAGCCATAGGTGGGTTTGATTCAGATTATTTTGCCCACGCCGAGGAAATTGACTTATGTTGGAGAATCAAGAGGGCTGGCTTTAAAGTAATGGTTAAACCTCGTTCCGAAGTTTTTCATGTTGGCGGAGGTACATTAGACTATACTAACCCTCGTAAAACTTATTTAAATTTTAGAAATACCCTTTTCACCATTTTAAAAAATGAACCCAAAAGAAAATTATTTTGGTTAATTCCAACAAGATTAATCCTAGATGGAATTGCCGGAGGATTATTCTTGTTTCAAGGTAAATTTGCTCACATTAAATCTATTTTACGAGCACATTTTTCCTTTTATAGTTCCTTTTCAACAATGGTAAAAAAAAGGAAAATCTACACAGAAAAAATTCAAAAAGTAAGTATCTCAACTACACCAAACAAAATTGGAATCTATCAGGGAAGTATGGTTTGGCAATACTATATAAAGAAGGTCAAGTTCTTTAAAAACCTTAAATAATTTTAAAATCAAATATTTTTTTGCTGGAAAAAAACTCACGAATACATATAAAGACTACTTCCCTATTTGATAATTTAATGACAATCTAAATGTTCGATAAGTCCAAAGAAATTCACTTTCTCGATAAATACTATTCGTTTCGGTCATTCCTCTGAAAACTGCTGAATTAAATACATCAGCAATATTAAAAGTTAGTTTCCCCTTATTATTAAGCACTACTCTACTCACTCCCAGGTTAAAAAAAGCTAATGATTTACTAACTCCTTGCGCTTTAGCTTGTGGTGCTATGTAATTAAAAGTAAGCTGAAGATCCGTTTTAGTTTTTATTTTAAACCTTGAATTTATTTTTGCAGTCCATGAATAATTGTGGTTTTGATAAGATACATCTATATTTGAGGCATCATTTGCAACATAGAATAGAGCAGTATTTGCATTAAAATTCCACCAAGCTGCTGGTTGGTATGTTACAGTGAAATCCAAACCAATATCTTCTCTAGATTTTAAATTTTCAGTCCGAAGCAAAGTAGTATCACCATTAATTTGTTCCAAAATCCTACTAATTACATTCGTTCTTTGACGATAAAAAATAGCGGATGACAAGGAACCATTTTCCCAATATTTCACATGGGATAATTCATAAGAATCCGTATACTCAGGTTTTAAATCAGGGTTACCTTTGAATTGATTCCTTGGATCATTGTAGGTGAAAAATGGACTTAGATCATTATATGTTGGTCTACGTACCCGACGAGAATAACTTACTTTTAAAGCATTGTTATTTTTTAAATCATATTTTAAATTTACACTTGGGAAAAAGTTAAAATACTTCCTTGGATTCTCTATATTAGTTTTTACTAGAACAGTTTGCACATCAGTATATTCCATTCGAGCCCCAATTTGATAACCTAGGCCACCTTTTGTGTATTTATAAGTTCCATAAATTCCATAAATATTCTCATTATATTTGAAATCATTACTTACGGATGTTAACTCTCTCCAATCATTAATTGTTCGTTCCTCAACCTTGAAATTATTTTTGATTTTTCTAAACGCCCCTTGATAGCCTAATTCTATTTTCCCATTTTGAGAAATAGGACAAGAATAATCGATTTTGGTTATCAACCTTCTTTCGCCTTCTACATCACTTGACCTTTGCTCTAAATTTTCAATTCCAATTAAATTAAAATTCGAGTCAAAATATTTCCCTATCAACTCAGATCCATCTAATTTTTGAACATCTTGAAATCGAATATCACCAATCAATTCATGCCCTTTTATCCCAAGTTTTCGAGTGTATGTTAAAGAATACTCCAAATTAGTTTCGTCCTTGACTGTGTTGTCATCTCGACTAGAAATACCGATAGGATTTGAAAGGTCATCTACATAATCTTGATAAATCATATTGACTTCATCATTATCTTGCCCTTGCTGAAAATTCACTGCGGTTGTAAGTATATTGTTATTATTGAAATAGTAATCTATTCCTAATCGTGCATTTCCCCATACCCCTCCTAATACATGGTTTCTTTCAAATTCCATTATTGTCAAAGAATCATTCCTTATCTCTTGGTAAAGTGTACCAAATCCATGATTATTTCGATAATCTAAACCTATATTAGAAAAGAAATTAAATCTATTTTTTCGATAATTTAAATTAGCTACAACACCATAGATATCTCGATGTCCAACTGTCAAATTAATTGAACCGTTGATCCCCGGTTTATTTTCCTTTTTTAAAACTATATTGATAATGCCAGCAATTCCTTCAGCCTCATACTTTGCTGAAGGATTAGTGATGACCTCTATTCTTTCGACTTGGTTAGCTGATAATTGTTTTAATCCCGCTCCATTTTTCCCTGCCATAGCAGATGGTTTTCCATCAATTAATATTTGCACTCCTGAATTACCACGCAAAGAAATAATACCTTCCTCGTTCACTTCTACACTTGGGACATTACTTAGAATATCAGTTATTGTCCCACCGCTGTTTGAAATATCTTTACCTACATTATAGACTTTTTTGTCCAAGGTCATTTGCATATTACCTTTACTCGTCATCACTTCTACTTCTTTTAAAGAGGTTGAATTGAACATTAATTCTGTAATTCCAACATTCAAGATATTATTTTCAGGAGTTAAGGTGAATGGCGTAATAATATGAGAATGATAAGCGATAAATTCTATTTTTCCAAAATAGTTTCCATAGGGTATTTTAATGAAATAATCTCCCTGAGCGTTCGTGGTTTCCCCAGAAATCATACTACTGTCCTTCTGAGAATAGATAATAATTGTAGCATAATCTAAAGGATTTTTGGAGTTAAACTCTAAAACTTTCCCTTTTACCATAGCCTCATTTTGAGAAGAACTAGAAAATGGTAAAATTAGAAAAAGTCCCAAAATCAAATAAATGATATTAGTTCTTTTCATTGTGTTTGCTGCTTTATTAAGTCTTATATTACAAAAGTGCTTGGCTGCCTAAAATAATATTTTAGTAAAAAATTCAGGGGATGGGTAAAAAATCTAATGGCGAAAATATTGAATCTGATAAAAGTACAACTTTTTTTTATGAAATGGTTTAAAGATTGAAAAAGCAATTTCAGGGATTCTCTTGCTAAACAATACTTTTACAAAGAAATATTACAACTAGTGAAACTATTTCATTAGAGTGATATCTCCTTTGAAAACTTCGGTTTCACCATCAATAAATTCAATCTCGACTATATAAATATAAACTCCATTTTGCATTTTTTCGTTATTAAAATATCCATCCCATCCTTCTGTCTCCATATTTGGAATTAAATTTTCTTTCTCAAAAACTAAGTCTCCCCAACGATTAAATATTCTAAAACTTGGAATAGAGCGAACACTAACATCATCAGCAAAAACTGTAGCATAATCATTTAATCCATTTTCATCCGGGGAAAATGCGTTTGGTATAAAAACCTTTCGTTCCTTTGAAACATAAACCCAGACTACATCAGAGTCAGTACAACCTGTAATAGTATCGATTGCATTAACTTGGTAGGCTGTAGTATTTAAAGGTATTAAATCAAGTATTGGGCAATTTTTACAACTATCCAAATTCCACTCTAACAAAGCATTATCTGATCCAATAATGACCTCTAAACTGACTGATTCTCCTAGATTAATTTCAAAATCATCTCCCAAATTAACTTCTAATTGATTAGGTGAATTTATAACAGCTATTTCATTTTTGTTGCAACCATTTTCGTCTTGAACATAAACCTGATAAGTTCCAGAATTCAATTGGTTAAAACTAGGTGCACTACTATATCCATTTTGTTCAATTGCATAGACATAAAGACCAGTTCCTCCTGAAACATTCTCAACTACAATACTTCCACTATTTAATCCATTCCAACAATTTACATCCGTAATCTCTAAATCAAAATTTATTGGGACTGGTTCACTTAATTCGTAGGTGGCAACAGCAGTGCAACCTGCTACATCTAGAACAGTAACTTCATAGGTTCCAGATTCTAAATTGCTATTAAAACTTCCAATGTTTGTGTCACTCCATAAATATTGAAAATTAGTTCCAGTACCTCCAGTTGTAGCAGCAGATAATTGTCCATCTGCTTCACCTACACAGCTAATAGATTCTAACTCTTCGATAACAACTGAAAAAGAAACGGGATCATCAATAGTCAAATTATAGCTGATGGTACAATTATTTGCATCAGTAATTGTAACCATATAATCGCCTGAACAAAGATTGACTGGATCAAAAATAGGTGAAACTCCACCAGACCAATTAAAGGAGTATGGTCCAATCCCACCTGTTGCATTCAAAACAACACTCCCGTCACAATCACCTTGACAAGTAACATTTTGATTAGAGATAGTTTCGACTTGTAAAGGTAATGGTTCGAAAATTTCTACTGAAATAATTTGCGTAACGTAGGTATCAGTTATCGTAATATTATAATTACCTGTTGCCAAATTAGTAATGGTGGTTGATCCAATATTTCCTTCTATCATTCCAACTCCAGTTGTTCCACTCTCAAAATTTATCCAATTGAAATTATAATCTCCTAATCCATTTGTTACCGACAACGTCAAATTCCCATTAGAATCTCCAAAACAATTTAATGTATCATTCACCACTATCGCAATATCTGGCTCGTATAAAATAGTATCACAATATTCCTTCGTACATCCATTTCCGTCAATGATACTTACACAATATTCAGAACCTCCTATAAGATTATTTGCTGTAGTAGTTGATTGTCCATCTGACCATAAAAAGGTATAATCCCCGTCTCCACCTGTAACTTGTGCTGTCATCATACCATTAGATTGATTATATCCTGTTGGTAAAATATTGACCTCAAAAACGATATTAATCTCGTCTAAAACAATTAAATTCGTCGTAATTATACTATCACAACCATCTCCATTAATTAATGTATCAAGATAAATCCCGCTGGCAGAATAAAGTGAATTGACTATTAAAATACTTTCTCCAAAACAAATAGTAGAATCAATAGTTAATGAAGGGTCTGGATAAATAGTGACCATTCCTGTAATTAAGCTATCACAACCATTTGCGGCAATAAGCGTTTCAGAAATTGTCCCTGTTTCATCGTATGTTGTATTTCCAATCATTAAACTTTCTCCAAAACACAAAATAAAATCTTGACTAGAGCTTATCTCCATGGGCTCTGAAATTATTGCAAAAGCCATAGTTGTACTTCCACCATTATCTTCAATCTCAATTTGATAATTACCAGCAGGCAGACTATTTATAACAATCAAATCACCATCAACGTCAATAGCTCCAGAACCGATTATCGCTGGGTTATTGGTATTTTCGTAAGAATAAGAATATGGTGAATTTCCATTGGAAACTGAAAATGAAATTATCCCATCTTCATCACCAAAGCAATTCAGAACATCACCAGTTGCATTTGCTGAAAGTATTGAAAAATCTAAATCAACACAATCTTCTGCAGTGCACCCAATAGCATCTGTAATGGTTACACAATAATTTCCGGCAGGAATACCATCATTCAATTGAGAAGTGGCTCCATTACTCCATAAATAAGTAAAAGGAAATATTCCTCCTGTTTCGTTTGAAATAACACTTCCGTCTGCCATAGTTGAAGAACTTGCCAAAGTTGCTGGAAGTGCAATTGCAGCGAGAGAATCTGCGACTATTAAATTTGTATAAACAGTGCTGTCACAACCATTTACTTGGTTAAATACATTTGTGAAATTTCCAGTTGTTGTATAAGTCGAGGATCCAATAGAGAAACTTCCCCCAAAACAGACAATAGTATCAATAGTTAGTTCTGGTGGGTAATTTTCCAAATCTGTCACAATCACATCAAATATACCGGCAGTATTGGATCCTGAACCATCAACCAAAATCCAATAATTATCTCCAGCATCTAGACAGTTTAATTCAATAGATTCATCATTATTGAAAGCAGTAAAACTACTTTCAACTTCAAAGAAAAATCCAGTACAAGTATTATTAAATGAGCGATAAACTCCAATCTGGGCTCCAATTCCATTATTCCATGGTGCTCCATCTACACTTAATACCTCCACTAATACACTTCCAGAAAGAGGTGCTTGAAAAGTAAACCAAACTGAATTTTGACTAATAAAAGCTGATGGATTTGGGTCTCCAATATTATCCGCACATTCGTTGTGCACGTTATATACTCCAATATTTCCACCTACAGGTACCATTCCTAAATCATAAGCATCACATCTGACATCTGGAGCAGCCATCACACCAATATCCGAAATTTCTATTCCAAAATGTCCTTCCATCTCTAGATCAAAATCTCTTCCATCAACTAAAATAAAATAGGTTTGATTTGGCTCTGGACAATCAAAAGCTAGGGATTCATCAAAATCACTTCCAATATATGACGATGCAATCAATGTCATATTACCACTACAAGTCCCATCATCGGAAGTGTAAACAGCCAACTCTATGTTCATAGCATTACCTATATTTTGTGGATCATTCAGCGCATCTATAACAATCTCGTATCCGGGTGTATTCGATGTGGTAAACTCCAACCAAACACCTTGCTCATTTGGCCATTGGCCATCATTTAATGGATTAGGTTCATTAAAATTACTAGAACATAAATTATTATACCCTCCAGCACTCGCATCGCCAAGAGTTTCACCTGTTAATAACACTCCAAAATTTGTGGCATTACATAGTTCATCATTCAAACTTTCAAAATACATCCCTGTAGCTCCAATTGAAAAATCAATAGTTGCTTCAGATGCACCACCAACAGGTAAGCTAAATGTATAATTTGATATATTCCCAAGTGTAGGCACAGCAAAATCTAGGCAATCTTCCTCAACACAACTTTCTCCAAATAAATCGTCTTCAAATGCACCTAAACAAACTTGAATAGAAGTTGGAATATCTTCTTGACAATCAAATGGAAAACCCCAAGCTAAATTTGGGTAAGTTGCCACATTGGGATCAGAATTATTATTAGAATAGTTTACCCAAGCTCCAGTACCGACACGAACTCTCCATAAGGGATCGGGTGATCCAAAAATATCAGTACAAGTAGTGGTCGAATTTCCGGAATTAATAGTTACTCCTACTTGGACTTGGGCAATATTATTAGAAGGATATAAAGAAATAATTGCTATCGCAAGAATGATTTGTTTAGCAAATTGAAAGAGGCGGTTACGATTTTTCATCACGGGGTAAATATCTTTCGGTTGTTTAATTATTTAAGGTTACGATTATATTTAACTAAAGTACTACTCTTGTTTTATTTATTTATTTTTAAAACGTTGAATATCAATATTTTACAGAATGATAGCATATTATATCAACTGTAATAGTTGGTAATTGACTAATGTAAAGCACTAAAAAGCTATTGATTGTTGGAGTTAGGTTGAAAAGAAAGGATCACCTATTTGATAAATCCTTAATATAAATCCCTTTTTTGGGAAAAATATTGTGAGCTTTTAATCTTTTTCATAGGATTAATCTAGGATCTAAAAAATTCTTTTGAACATCATACCAAAGATAATTTTATTTTTTTTAAAAATAACTTCCCTGATTAAAGTTTATTCCGAATAGTTTTGTGCTATTATCATCTAAATACTAATTTCTAAAGTAAAGTTTTAATACGCTAGATTATTCAAAAAAACACCCTATTTAGCTCTATTCCTAATAATATATATTCACTTTGGAAAATAGTAAACTCACCAACCTAAAAATAAAATTTAAAAGTAAGCTCATCAGGCGAAACTACTCATACTTTTATTGCGTTTTGAAATAAAATAATTTTAATGAGTACAAATAACCCCTGGAAAACTATTTCTATTAATGAAGTATATGATAATAATTGGATCAATATTACCCATCGAAAAGTAATCAATCCTTCAGGCCAAAATGGAATTTATGGGAAGGTACATTTTAAAAATATAGCAGTAGGTGTACTCCCTCTAGATCACGAAAATAATACTTGGTTAGTAGGACAATATCGTTATACTTTGGGAGAGTATTCCTGGGAAATTCCTGAGGGAGGATGCATAAATTCAATTGAACCACTTCAAGCTGCAAAAAATGAATTAAAGGAAGAGACTGGAATTACAGCAAAAAAATGGACTAAACTTTTAGAAATTCACACCTCGAATTCTGTAACCGACGAATTTGGAGTTTGCTACATTGCTCAAGAGCTTTCCTTTGGTAAATCAAGTCCAGAACCATGTGAAGAGTTGATGGTAAAAAAAGTACCTTTCGAAAAGGCATTTGAGATGGTTATGAATGGAGAAATAACCGATTCCCTTTCTTTTGCTACTATCATGAAAACTAAATTATTGCTCTTTTCTTAATCAGAAAAAATCCTGTAACTCTCCGAATTAAATTTAAAACGCCAAACTCTCTCTTATACAAGAGTTTGGCGTTTTAAATTTAATTCAGCCAGCTCCCCTTGTAAGGATAACTGGTCAAAAGATAAATATTTAATAAATATTGACTTATTTTATATGAATAACTATCAAATTCTCTGAAACTATCTTATTACCACGATAATTTATTCGTCCCTAAAATTCATATCGATATTCTACCGCGTTATTTAAAGTGAAAACTCCAAATCCATTCTCAAAATTACTATGAACCAAAACTGGTTCTGCAAAAGGGTTTCCTTGTGCATCTGAATTTAAACTTCGAGTAGTTTCATAAAAATAGTAATCTTTCGACAAAGAATAAATTATCACATTAGCAGAAATTAACTCATCTCCTTGACTAACACTCCATTCACTTTGTTGTAACAATCTTAAATCATAGGAATTTCCGTTAAAAGAAATATCTGGAATTATTCCACCAACATCATAGCCATATTCTACAACAGGATCATCCGTAAAAGAATATGCTTCGAATGTTATAGTATCTGCATTGAAGCTACTTTTTACCGTAAAATATAATTCGAAAGCATAAAAATTTTCCTCATCTGCAGGATCATCTATTGTCACTTTCAATAGATCGTATAGGTTTTCATCAAAATCATAAGGAACTTTTTCAAACTCATAAGTTACCTCTTGTATTTTAGCCTTCGATGGCATTACTTGTGTAGTAGAAAGAGACTCATACCCATCTGCTGAAACATCCATTCGATAGGTTCCTTCAGTTAGCTCTATAGTTTCTGGCCCCTTAAATAAATTATTATCAGTTTCATAAGTAAAATCAAATAAGAGTTCATCCTCTTTATAAAGTTTAACTGAAGCGTCAGGAAAAATAGAAAAATCTACATCTTCTACAATTCCTAAGCTATTTCCAACAAAAGCAGTTGGTGCTGTCTGATAAACAAATTCAGAGGATACCGGTACTGATAAATGAGACGTAACCGCCAATTTTGAAACATGGTCAGGAAACTCAATCACCTTCGTGGATGAAAAACGATCATCTTCGCAACTCACCAAACTCAATAAAAATAATGTGAATACAAAATATTTTAAATCATTCATTTTATATCTATATTTTAGTTTTTTTTAATTAAAACTTAAAAGAATAAGTTACCGAGGGAATAATCGGAAGTATGCTAATCTCCTTTAACTCTCTTTTATAAGTTTGAGTATCTGAATCGTAAACTCTTTCTGCAAAAAGATAATATGGGTTTTTATTCCAATAGGCATTATAAACGCTAATTATCCATTTTCTCTCAAACTTAGCTTTTTGCTTTCTAAACTCCACACTAAAATCTAATCTGTGATAATCTGACATACGATAAGCATTCTTATCACCTAAAACTTCTACATCAGAAAAAAATGTTCCCCACGAATAACTACCACCTGAAACAGAGTACCTAGCCGTAGGTAATGATATAGCGTTTCCGGTACCATAAACCCATGCACCTGAAAAAGCAATTCTATCATTCAATTCGTGAGACACTACTACCGAAAGATCATGTCTTCGATCATATCTAAATGGATATCTTTGCCCACCATTGATATCTGGAAATTGTCTATAATTCCACGACAAAGTATAACCAATCCAACCAGTAGTTCTTCCTTTTTTCTTTTGAACAAAAAACTCTGCACCATAAGCTTCTCCATCTCCCTGAGTAATTTTAGTTTGCCAATCAGTTCCAAACCCTGTGAAAAAACTTGCTCCTTCTTTATAAGAAACTACATTCTTCATTTGTTTGTAAAATCCTTCCACAGAAACCTCAAACTTATCATTTATGGTTTTTGCAGCACCGAATGCAGCCTGCCATGATTCTTGTGGTTTTACATTTTCAGTACTTGGAACCCATAAATCAGTTGGTAAACTTAGAGCTTCACTTGTCAATAGATTGATAAATTGAGTCATAGTAGTAAATGCTCCTTTCAAGGCAACTCCATTGTCTAATAAATACCTCATTCCTAATCTTGGTTGGATAGAATTATAAAATTTATCATTTACCCGCAAACCTGAGGCATGTAGTCCAACATTAGCTTTAAAGTTTCCAAAATTCATCTCATCCTCTATATAAAGATCATATTCCATCGATGATAATTTTTGAGAACCAATTAGAGTATCAATTGGTGATTCACCTCCTGATTCTAATTTTAGGGAAAGTGCCCCTGGTCGATATGTATGATGCGTAGCACTTACTCCAAAACGAATATAATGATTAGGATTTGGAATAAAATCAAAATCTAACTTACCAGATACATCTTCTATTCCTGAAATATATTTAGATGAGAACTTCTCTTTGTTAGTAGAGTCTTTATTCTCATTAGAAACATCGAAATTGATATTATAATTGCTGTAAGTCATAGTGGTGTTCAAAAATAACTTATTATTAATCTGGTAGTTCCATCTTAAAGCACTAATTAGATTCCCCCAATCAATTCCTGCCTCAGTAATAAAATCTTCATCCTCATATTTATTGTAAAATACATCAGCACCAGAATAGGCACTTACAAATAACCTATGCTTATCATTGATTTTATGTTGAATTTTAGCATTTAAATCATAGAAATAAAGCTTGGGCGTAATTTGTCCTCCACTAATAGAACTTTGTTTTTTAACGATTGGGCGAAAAATAAGATCAGCATAGGTTCTTCGAGCAGAAATTAGAAAGGATGTTTTATCCGAAATAATTGGTCCTTCTAACGTTAATTTTGAAGAGATCAATCCAATTGCCCCTTCACCATGAAGTTCCTTAGTATTGCCTTCCTTCATATTTATTTCTAAAACAGAAGATAATCGACCGCCATATCTTGCTGGAAAACCACCTTTGGTAAGTGTAACATTTTTTATCGCATCTGCATTAAAAACTGAGAAGATTCCTAACACATGACTTACATTATATATTGGAACCCCATCTAACAATACCAAATTTTGATCTGGACTTCCTCCGCGAACATACAACCCACTTTGCCCCTCCCCTCCTGATTGAACTCCAGGAAGTAGTTGCAAAGTTTTTAATACATCAACTTCTCCTAGCAATGCGGGTAACCTCTTAATTAGTTCAATGGGTACCTCAATTCTACTCATTTGGGTTTCTTCCTCTATTCGACCAAAACGTTCAGCAACTACCTCCACCTCTTCTAGAGATAAATCATCAGATAGTTTTATATTTATGCTCAAATCTTTATCTAAATATACAGGAATGACCTTAGTTTGATAACCAATATAAGAAAATGATAAATAGACAGAATCTTTAGGTAAGCTAAGACTATAAAATCCGTAGGTATTGGTAGTAGTACCATCTAAACCTTTAGCATCAAATACATTGGCTGCAATAAGTTTTTCACCAGTCCTCTCATCTTCAATATAACCACTAATGGTAAATTTTTCTGGTGATTTCTTTTTTGAGTTAACTTGAGAGAAACTTAAGTTGGAGAAGAACACCAAAGTAAGTAGTACTGTAAAATGTTTTCGTTTCATAAAATACTTGAAGTTTTTATAACTTTTATAATGCGTTGCCAAAACAAAAATGAATAGATGCATATCTAAACTCAATTTTTTATTTTTTATTTTAATTAAAAAAAAGCTTTACTATCAGTTATTTCTCCTTTTTTTGAGAAGAATATCTTAAAAAAGTAAAAGAACGAACCATCCTAGACGTTACCTAAATGGTTTTTTAGAAGTCCCTTTTATTTATCTTATATAGTCAGGTCAACCCTACTTATTATTCATTATTCTTTTTCTCTATTTTTTCTGAATAGTTTTAATTTAATAGACTTGTATTTTGCGAAAATCAATATAAAGAATAATACCTCATTTTTTGATTATAAAAATGTTGTATTTCGTTCTTCTAACCTATAAATCAGCAAAATGATAATTCCGCTGCATAGGGTTTCAGTATTTTTAAAATAAAATCAATGATGTCCTATTTTAGGCACTTTGCAAAATTAAAGAACTTCCTCGAGACACTACTATTAAGAATCTGTAAAAAATTCAAATATCAGTTTCAATAAAAAAATCCAATTATGAAAAAAATCACCAATTGATATTATTTACCATCCCAATTTTTAGAATTTATCCCTTTTTCTACTCAGTCACCTAGGTGATTTTTCTACTTGAATAGACTAAAATTTAGAGCATTAACAAAAGTACTTTTAGCCATTGATGTAATTTGCGGGAGATGTTTTTTCCTAATTTAATGGGAAATTAAAAACTCTAACTGGATAGAACACCATATCTACGGAATACATGGTGAGTTGAATTGCTAGTTATACTATTTTTATTGTTTTCTAAAGGAAGAAACTTTTTCAATGAAAACTTAACTGATCTCTAGTCAATTATTCCATGGATAACTCTGACCATTGTAAACGTATTAATAATTAGGTTTTACAAAACTGCTTAAAAAAAAGAATCTAACAGAACAAATATTTGACAGATTTTAACTTATTGGCTTTAGGCACGATATTAGTTCTTTTTAATTTAACTGATATCATTATCATCCCCTCTGCCAATTTCGAATCTATATAATTTCAAACTTTGAAAAAGTTAACCTTATTCATTATTTTAATTGCTTTTTGCATCCATGCCGCAGGCCAAATGCCACTTCCGAAGAAACCTAACACCTCTAGGTATAATGGTTTACCAAAAGCATATTATTTTTCAGACTGGAGCTTAGGACTATCAATCAAGTCATCTTTAGAAAATATTCAGCCTGATTTTGTTGCTACATCCGAATATAAATTTGAGTACAAACCAAAATTTTCATGTGAAATAGAATTATTTACAGAACGAAAATTAATTGATAAATGGATATTTGTAGGTGGGATAAATTTTCATAAAGTATCAATTGCCTACAAGCAAAATTTCCCTATAATTTTTAATAAAAATAATAATTCCTCAGTTGGTAATAAATTTACTAATCAGCATGAATTGACGATAAATAATACATTTGAGCAACTGAAATTTATTGGTACAGTTGAGTACACTATTTTAGCTGATGAAAATGATTACCAAGATGGAGATGAATTAAACTTAGGAGTTTCCTCTGTTAATACCATTAATTATTTCGGAGTTCCAATTGCACTCAAAAAGGAAATTGGCTATGGAAAATTAAGGTTAAGCCTTAAAGCTGGTATCGAACCTGCAGTAGTTGTAAAGAGCAAAAATAATTATCAAAAATACCATCAGCCAGGATTTTATGTTGAAGGAAGTCGTCCTGACTTTGAAACCAATAGAATTGGAAGTATTCCTATCCAAAGAGCAAAATTATCTGATTTAGAAATAATTTTTCAAGCAAATAATTTACGAGCAGTACAATTAAATGGTTTCTTTAATATCGGATTATTACATACCTACAAATATTATACTTTCCTATTAGAAGCTGAGTTCAAGCGAGGAGCATTAAAACTATCTCAAAATAATATACATAGTAGTCATCTCTATAGCTTAGGTTTCAAAACAGGATTTATCAAAAGATTTAAAGAAAATAAAGTCATTGATTTATCTCGAAGGAAATTTAGATTTAAGTGGTAAAGCGAAAAAAATAAACATACAACTATAAAACCAAATTGATCTTTAACGGCCTAAGTTGTTTTTCTTCTTTGAATCTACTAGATTGACCATTTTCGTTTCTAAGGCCGCTCTAGCACTCCAATCATATAATATATTATCAGAGGGATTAGTTTCTACAGCTAGAGTAGTAGTTATTAGCTTGAGCTATATCGCCAAAAGGATAAGAAAATAAATTGGTAATTTCTACCCATTCTTCTACGGTAACAGTAACTAATTCATTGACGGTGATATAAAATCTTTTTATCAACAATGTAAATTGTATATTTCGTAGTATAAGATAAATTGATAAATGGGAATTTCACCTTACTTAACCAAGGTTTAACGTTCATCATTTGAAGGCTGGGCAAATAGAACAAAAGAAGTGAAAAAAAAATAGAGGATGCAGTATATTGATTCTTTGAATAGATATATCTATAAAAAAATTGTATTTCTGAAATCTATGATAACCAAATATTTTTTTGTGAAAATTAATTTTTGGGAATAAAGAAAAAACCGATTTATCATTTTAAAAAATTACTTTTGCAAAAAGAAAAATTATGAACAAGCTTTTTTTATTTACTCTATCCCTGATAGTCTCTGCTACAATTTTAAGTTGCAAGATAAAAAAAATGCCTAATGAGGTTATTACTCAAAAGAACTTTCGAATTGGCTTTTATAATGTCGAAAACCTTTTCGATACAATTAATATTGATGGAAAAGCAGATGAAGAATTCACTCCTAAATCAAAGAAAAAATGGAATACAAAAAGATATTTTAAAAAATTAAATGACTTAGCGAAAGTTGTAGATGGTATGAATTATCCTGCCATCTTGGGTTTATGTGAAGTCGAAAACGCTGCAGTTCTCAAAGATTTTATTGCAGAGACTAGTTTAAAGAATCATGACTACAACTATATCCACTTCGAATCGCCAGACTTCCGGGGGATTGATGTGGCAATGATTTATCAGGAAAATGTTTTCCAAATTTTAGAATCTGAAACGATAGAAATTAATTTTCCGAAGTCAATAATAGGTGAAGAAAAATATACTACTCGAGAAATTTTACATGTGACGGGAATTTTTTCTAAAAAAGATACTCTTCATATCTATGTAAACCATTTTCCTTCTCGAAGAGGTGGGCTAAAAGCTAGTGAACCTAAGAGAACTTATGTAGCTGAACAATTAATGAAATCTGTCAATGGAGTTTATTCAAAAAATAAAAATGCCAACATTTTGTTGATGGGGGATTTTAATGATGAACCTGAAAACAACAGTATAAAAAAAACTATTGGTGCAAAAAGTCTCACTTCTACTCAGACTAAATCTAGTTTCATCAATTGCTCTGCTAAACTAGATTTTATCAAAAAGGGAACTTACAATTATAGAGGAAATTGGAATATGTTAGATCAAATTATTGTTTCAAATACGATGCTCCAAAAGGATGGTAAATTGAAAATCGGTGAATTCCAAATTTTTCAAAAAGAATGGATGATGTATAAAAGTGATAAATATGGCATGACCCCAAACCGAACTTATGGAGGACCTAATTATTATGGAGGATACTCTGATCACTTACCTGTATTTGTAGAGCTTCGAATAGATTAATTTTAAAGCTCTCTACTCACAAGTTAATTTCAAGTCAACTTGTGAGTAGAGGCATTTATATAAAATCTATCCATTCGGTTTTTTCTTCACCGTTTTTTTCGCATCTTCAACTAGACCTTCAAAAAACTCTTTAAATGTATTAAACTGTCTTCTATAATTAAGGCCAATACCCATTCTATTATTTCTATTCCCATCCAAAGCCTGTTCAGATCGTTGATAGAATCTAACTTTAAATCTTCTATTTTCAGTCAAATAATATTCCGCCACAAAATCGCTTCCGTAGAAAGTTCCAGAAATGGTCTCTGTGCTTCTAACCACTCCTCCACTCACACTTAATTGATCATTCAAAAATCGAGGATTCAAATTCACTTGGACCTCCGAACCTGCTAATGCTGTTGTCTGTCCTCCTCCAAGATCTAATTCCCCTGCTTCATAAGTATTATATGCAAAATCAAAATCAACCCCAGAAACACCGCCAACTTCACTAAATGCATCCGATAGTAAATTAGTAATGTACATAGAGACTCTTGTAGTTAAATACTCAGAAACTGTATTGATTGAACTTGATGCCCAATCAAAATCTGATAAATTCTCTTGTCCAGACGGTATAAATCCGCCAATCACAATTAATCCAAAAACTTGCCGGTTCAATTCACTTTGATCTTGTCGTAACACTCTTAATTTAGTATCTACGTAGTTTTTCACGTCACCTGTTAAAAGATTCGGAAAAGAAATATCAAAATTAATATCAGGCTTCAACAAATCGCCTGTTAAGTTCATTTTTAAATCTACTTTAGTAGGTTTCCTTGATTGAGATTTTAAATTCCCATCTCCTAGCTCTATATATTCCAAGATGAAATTATAAACAGAGGTACTCAATCGATCATATTTTGCATCCAAATTAATGATTGCACCAAAAGGATCACCAGTCCATTTAATTCTTCCCCCTCTTTCTACTTTAAATTTTTTATTTACAATATTGTAAAGGGTAAATAAATAATCTCCCTCTGAAATCACATATTCACCGAACAAAGTAATGTCTCCATCCCGAGGAATAAACATTTGTAAGAAACCGTTACCTTTTCCTCGAATAATATCACCAGCTCGCTCGTCTATAATAAGAGAAACTTCTGCCTCCTCTGTCATCTCTACATTCATTCGAATTTCCATTCCTCTGATTTCTTTAGCAAATTTTTCTTTCCTATTTTCATTCTTTGCTCTAAACTCAATAAAACTAATTTCAGAACTATTTTGGGTATCATAAGTAATTGGAATAAAGAGCTCAGAATCTTTTCCAGTCTTTGCATTTATAGTTAGATCAGTCTCTGTAAACCTTCCAGAAAATGATGCATCTACTTCTCCTATCGCATGACCATAGTAAAGTGGATTATTTATTTTTTCAGTATCAAGAACCAGTAATCTATCTGAAAATAGTCTAGCTCTTAAACCTGGATATTTAAAATTAGTGTGGAATATTCCACCGGTCACATCCGCCACATTTCCATATTTGTCCGAAAACGTATTACCAGTAAAATCAAAAAAGTTATCTATAATTTTTACTCGAGTAGGAGCTTCTTGACCAAAGAAATATCTTGTATTTAAATAATCAACAGTTATTGCTCCATTATAAATTTCAGCATCTCCAGAAGATTTAATTTCTTTTTTTGGAATTCCACTTAAGTTAGTCCTAATATCGACTAACCCATCTGTATCAGAGGCATGTTGTCCGATAAAATATTCTAAAATATTTAGTGGGTAATTCAATAATTCTAAGTCAATATTAAAGTATTTTGAAGGGTGTATTTTTTCATTGTACTCGACCTTGGATCTTCCCGACATCTTTTTAGTGAAGGGTAAAATTACATAGCCATTCACATTTAATTCTCGTAACCCACGCTGAATAGATAGGCTTGTTGTCAATTGGCTCTCTAAATCATCTAAATTTGCATTCAATTCTAGCTTTCCCCAATCATCTCCATTTACCCAGAAAGTATCACTTTGAACAATCGCATGAATATTTCCTAAATCATAAATATCAGGCGTAGTTAAATCCATTGAATATTCTCCCGCAAAATCCATTTGCTTATAATTCCAAACACTATCAATAAATCCAGTATTGAAATTTTCCAATCTCATGTGGATTCCTTTCTTATTAATATCATCAAAACTGACTATTCGATTATCATTTTTTAAAATGAAATTTTCAGTTTCAATAATCCTTTTACCTAATTGAATATAATTATTATCTTTAATATCCCATTTTTCTCCAAAAAGAACCAAACTATCATTTGAAAAACTAATATTAAATTCACCATCTTTAAAATACACCTTCCCTCCGATATTAAATCGATCAAAAGTTCCTCTTTCCCCAACTATTCCAATTTCAAACTCAACTGTATCTCGATTTAAATGACCAGCAAGACTAATTTCGGGAACTCTATTTTCTCCATCAAGAACGGCATAAAAAGGAATCAATGAAGTCAATTGCCCTATACTTTTAAACGCACTTGAATTTAATTTAACCCCTCCAATTTCAAAATTATCATAAGTCAATTCTTCAACATCTAACTCTATATTTATCTTATAATTAATGCCATCATAATTTCCTTTGACAATAAAATTTTTGATTGTATCAAGTTTTGGATCAATCAAATAGGTGAAATTTTTGGAGTCTAAAATTCTTACATCAAAATCAAACTTAGTTGATTTCAATACATTCCTTCTAGCTTTGATAGTTAATTTTTCTGAAATTTCAGGATAGTTTTTTTCAACAAAAAGTAAAAAAGCATCAGGCACTTCTTGAATGTCAAAATCTCCAGTTATCTCTCCCTCAAAAATCTCAGATTTAGCTGAAAAAATCCGCTGGCCATCTGTTCCAAAAATAGAGTAAAAAGATAAAGTATCCACCTCGTATTTTTCAATACCATTTTTTTGAAAAACAAGATTCCTAAATTTAGCATTCCCCTCCAAATTCGAGATATTTATATCTCGAATATTAAGATCCATTTCACCTGTAATACCAAAATCTTGTTTGACCAAATTCAAATCATCTAAATTCAACTTATTAATCTTGGCTTGAAAATCAAAAACTGGCACCGAATCTCTAAAATCGACACTTCCATCAAACGACAAATCTATATTTTCATCCTTAATAATAAAATTTCCATCAAATAGATTTTGTGTCAAACGACCATCCATTTTAAAATCGTTATAAACATAATTTCGGAAAGTAAAATTATCTATATTGGCATCAATTTTTGCTTTAGCTGTAGCTGCTGAAATCCCAACACCTTCTGAAATTTTTGAGGTAACAGTAATATTTCCTAATTGATCGTTACCTGTCCAAGTCTTTAAGTCAAAATCTACCAAGTTTAAATTACCTGTATACTTTGCTCCATCACGTCCATCTTTAGTATCCAACCGCATATCCATTTTTGCACTACCCAAATCTGTATTCAGATCACCATAAGCAACAAAATCAACGAAAAAACCATCGAATCGTCCTCTAAAGCTTATATTACCTAGCTTATTAAAATTGTCTGGCGGATTAAAATTGGGCACTAACTGGCGTAATGTCCAAACATCAGTTTTCAATCTTCTCAAATTAAGGTTTAAACTTTCATCTCCTTTTTCCACTAAATCCCTGGAATTAAAATCGCCTTCGATTATCGTCTTTTCACCAATTACTAACTTCAGATCTTCCCCTCTCAAGTTATTAATTCGACCTTTGATATTTCCATCCAACTGAATGACCTCATCTGCGTTATCAACAAAAAAATTATTCTTTTTTAACTTAGGTGCAAAGGAAATTACGTCACGAAGTGCTATACTGCTTTTCTGGAATTTCAAATTCATATTTACCTTATCCTCAAAACTTCTGAAGCTAGTAAAATCTTTGTATTTAAAAATAATGGTGTCTTGAATATGACTGTAGGGTGTCATTAAATTAACTCCATTTAAATCTGTCCTTCTAGAGGTAATTCTGACATCAGGCGAAGACAAATTTTCTAAAACAAAACCACTAGTTTCTGTAGCTGAAACTTTTTTTAGATCCCCGGTGAAAACCATTTCTGACATTACAAAACTATCAATCTCAATATTTATATCAAAAGCCTCCAAATGAGTAAAATCTAATTCTTTTTCGGTTGTGGTTTTAACAGGGGATTTCCGATAATTATGCAGGCTTAGTTTCCCATCTCCAAAATCAAAATCATGTATCAAAAGTTGGAATGGTTTCTTCAAGGAATCTGACTGAGTATCAACCTCCGCTATTTCTACTATGGCTTCGATTAAAGAGGTATCCTTAATTATGGGTTTCCTTTCTTTCAAGTCGATTTGAACATAAGAATCATTAAGATCGACCGAATGGATAGATACAATATTTTTTACCAAATCAATTTCATCAACCCGTATTTCGCCATCTTTGATCAAAACATTGACACGTTCTCCTTTTACTTCATCGTCATTTTCAAAAGAGACATTTTTTAAATACAAAACATCAGCACCAATGAAAAAAGGTCTAGATTTTTTTGATCCTTTCTTTTCTTTTGGTGGAAATAACTTTACTAATAATTGATTTAAGTTGGACTGTGTTTCGCCTTCCTTTCTTTTTAATTTTAGTAGTGCATTTTGTAAAGTAAGATCACTTACCTCTAATTTATTTTGAAGGAGATTAAAGAAACTTGAATTAAAATTAACAATCAATTTTTGGCTAAACAGTAGGGTATCTCCATCGAAATCTTCAACATAAAAACTATCTAGAACGAGTTTGTCAAAAACCTCGAATTCAATGTGATTAAATTCGACCTTTGTATCCAGCTCCTTGGAAAGCTTTTCAGTAATTTTCTTACCAGCCCAATTCTGAAAACCCTCTATCCGGAAAAGAATTGTTATAATAGCCATCAACAGCAAGAAAAGCATTGTGACTAACATTACTCGGCTTACAATTCGTTTCCCCAAAGATAGTTTTTGAGGCTCCACTATTTCTTCTTTGCTATTGTCTTTTTTCATTTTAAAAAAATGATAGAATTTTTATTAAAAACTACCTACTTAGTAAACGGCAAAAGTACGGAAATAGATGCTAAAATTGGGCGATTTAACGAAGTTTTAAGTGTTATCTCTTTTATCAGATCAAAAATTTAATCTTGAAATAAAAATTGATTTTTTGATTTAAAAACTATTTATTACAAAATCTAAAACTTGCTCCTCTGACCAATAAACTCCCTTTGGATGAAATTGAGGAAAACCAACATGTCCTCCATATTTTGGGGTTAATAAATAAAAATTAGAATTTGTTTTAGCTGCCTCAAATGGATAGCATGAGGCACTTAAAAAAGAATCATCTTTTGCATTGATTAGCAATGTTGGAATAGTTAAATTGTGGAAAAAATTTCGGCTAGAACATTTTTCCCAATAATCATTTGCACTTGCAAATCCATGAACTGGCGCTGTGAAGTTTCCATCAAAATCACCAAAAGTTTTGGAAGCTAAAACTCGCTCAGCATCTAACTCAGGATATAAATGCTGTTTAAGTTTAAATTTTTCTTTTAGTGATTTTAAAAATCTTCGTAGGTATATAAAATTACGTCTTTTTTCGATTTCTTCAGTGCAACCTACTAAATCTACTGGTGCCGAAATGCCTATTACATTTTTTATTTTAGGGTGGATATTTTCTCCTTTCTCGCCTGCATATTTTAGAACAACATTTCCTCCTAGACTAAAACCAACAATAACCATTTCTTCGTAGTCATATTTTTCAAAAATAGTACAAATAATAAAATCCAAATCGGTTGTTTCTCCACTATGATACCCTCTTCGAACTAAATTTACCTCTCCGCTACAACCTCGAAAATTCATAGTAACAGCATCCCAACCTTGTTGGTTAAAAATGCGGTTCATTCCTAATATATAATTGCTATTCGACGAACCTTCCAACCCATGTAATGTGATAATTATTTTCTTTCCTCCAACTCTGGACCAATCCAAATCTAAAAAATCACCATCGGGTGTCGAAACTCGCTCGCGTTGGTATTTAACTCCTTTTATTTTTCTAAACAGAGAAGGATAAATGGTAGAGAAATGATGATACTTAAATATTATCGAAGGGTTATATTCTTTTGACTTTATAATTGGCATAAATAAAAAAGTAGTTATTATGAATTCCTAAGTGAATTAATATTTGCTGAAAATTATAATACATCAATATCTTGAGTTGCTATATTCATTTTTTCATATTTAAAAAGGGTATTCAAAATTGTAACTTATAAATTTATTGCGTGAATGATTAAAGGTTTAATCTAATGAGACCAAACTTTCCACTCGCACTCCTACGCCATTCAATGCAGCATTTCCAGTTAACTCATCAATTCTTTCATGATCCGTCAATTCATTAATACTGATACCTGGGTGTTCCTGAGCAACTTTCATTTTCACCCCTTTTCGTCCATGTCCCCAACCTTGCGGAATAGAGACAACTCCTTCCATTATTTCATCACTTAATTGCGTTTCAATTTCAATTGACCCGACTTTTGAAGTCACTTTTACTATATCTCCATTTTGAATTTGAAGTGCCTCTGCATCTCTTGGGTTAAGAATCATTGTACATTCATTTTTTCCTTTGACCAATCGATAAGAATTATGCATCCAAGTATTATGACTTCGCAGTAATCGTCTACCAATCATTTGGAATGGGAATTCGTCACTTAAACTTTTATTTGAAAAAAAAGTAGATTTAAGACGCGCCAAATCATCCACCAAAATTTGAGGTGCTAATCGTATTTTATCATCATTTGTTTGAAGGCGATTGACCAAACATGGCTGCAATGCTCCTAAATCAATTCCATGAGGATGTTGTTTTAGCATTTCTAGATTCAATCCTTTATCTGAATGAATTCCCGATTGAAGCATATTATCTAATACATATTCAGGAGTCAGTTGACTTTCAGGCTGATCTGTCAAAATAGAAATAAATTTTCTTAGAATTTCCCAATCATATTTTTGATCTAATCTTTTTTCAAATAGAGGTGGAGAATATTTTACCGTATTTTTGACAGAAAATATATTGAAGAAAATATCAAAATGTGGGATTTCTAGACCAGTGGCAACTGGTAAAATAATATCAGCATGCCGAGAAGTTTCATTAAGGTAAATATCCACAGAAACCATAAAATCTAATTTGCTTAAAGCGCTTGCCAATCGTTCTCCATTTGGACTTGATAGAACAGGATTCCCTGCAATACAAATCATGGCCTTTATCTGCCCATCACCTTCTGTTAGTATTTCATCTGCCAAGGTTGAAACTGGAAACTCAGAATTATAATAAGGCAAATTTCGAACCCGTGATCGGTACCGCCCATATGATTCCAATTTCCCCTTTTTATTAGTAATTTTTAAAACATCAAATGCAGGTTGAGTAAACATAGCACCTCCAGCTCTATCAAAATTACCTGAAATGATATTTAAAACATTTGTTAGCCATTGACAAAGTCCGCCAAATAATTGGGTAGATGCACCCATTCTGCTATAACAAACTGCACTAGGAGCACTAACAAATTCTGTTGCTAATGATTCAATCTTGTCAACTGAAATTCCAATGATAGATGCTATTTTTTCTAGGGAAAAATCTTTTGTAATTTCATCTAACTTTTCAAAATCAAAAAGACTTTCTCTTAAATGTCTTAAGTTCACCAAACCCTTTTCCTGTATCGTTTTTATCAAACCTAACAATAATAATGCATCTCGTTCTGGTCGAATAAATATATGCTCATTTGATTTTCTTGCTGTCTCAGTTCTTCGCGGATCTACAACTACAATTTTCCCTCCCCTTTCTTGAATTCTTTTCATCCTTTTGGAAAAATTAGGAGCAGTCATCATACTTCCATTTGACACCATTGGATTACCTCCAATAATTAACATAAAATCAGTTCGATCTATATCAGGAATTGGCATAATTAATCCATGACCAAACATAAAATTAGATGCAAAATGGTGTGGTAACTGATCTGCGGAGGCAGAACTATAACGGTTGTTAGTACCTAGTGCTTTAAGATACAAAGGTAAAAATACGCCATTCCCAAAATTATGAGCATTAGGATTTCCTAGGTAAGATCCAACTGCATTCACCCCAAATTCCTTTTGGATTGATTTTATTTTAGTACTAATTTCTTGGTATGCAACTTCCCAACTGATTTCTTCCCACTCTCCAGTTTCCTTTTTTCTTAGTGGAGTTTTCAACCGATCTGGATCATTATAGATATCTTGAAGTGCAATAGCTTTTGGGCATATATGACCTTCACTTAGTGGATCTTTTGGATCTCCTTTAATACTTTTTATTTCCTTGCCTCGATAGGTAATTTCGATACCACACATTGCTTCACACAAATTACAAGTACGATAATGCTTTTTTAATTCATCCATATTTAATTTTTCATGAAATAAGGGAAAAATCTAGTGAAATTGAAATAAGTTAAAATCAATTTCCAAATTTTAGCAATAAAAATGGAAGTCTTAATGTGAAGAGAACAATATTAGAACAGAAATTCATGAATTAAGAATCAACTATTTTAAATATTGAATCTTTACTTAATCTTCCGTATCTTTAAGAAGGTCTCCAATCCAAATCATGTTTACACAACAATTAAAAATATTCCAAACGAAATTAAATTGTTAAAATCTTAGTAAAATTTCATGCTCATCAATTTATTTCATTAAAAACTTTAAAAGACTAACTATCACAAGACAGCATAAATTATGCTTTTGGAATCAATTAGTAGAGAAATTGTGAGTTATTTTTTACTAAAAAAAAAATCGTTTTAGAATAAATTATTTTTGTTAGATTTATGTCGCTTTATTAGTCCACCTACTTATTTTCCCAGATTATACCAAAGTTAAAAGTTCAAACTAATTGTATTAACTGACCTCTTGAATAAAATTAAAGCCAGAGGCATTAATCAACTGACTAAGATTAACAAAATTAGACCTCAAAGTCTATCAAATTCAAAACAAAGTTTCCAAAAACTATTAAACAAACACATATGCGTAATTTCTACATTTTCGCTTTTATATTTTTACCATTCTCCATTTTTGCTCAAACTATAAATGATTGTGTTGATGCAGAAGTAGTTTGTAATAACGGAAATATCACATTTAACCCACAGGGGGCTGGAATAGATGATTTTGCAAATCCAAATAACAATAGCGGATGTTTAGCCACGGGAGAACATTCAAGTGCATGGTATTATTTTGAGATTAATGCAACCGCTCCACCCAATCAAACTCTAGGATTTACAATTAACCCAAATGGAGGTGCTGGACAAGATTATGATTTTGCATTATTTGGACCAGATGTAATCTGCTCTAATTTGGGGAGTCCAGTTCGATGCTCTTATGCAGGACCAGGATGTGCATTTTGTCCTCAAACAGGCCTAGGAATGGGAACCAATGATCAAGCAGAAGGAGCTGGAGGAGATGGATTTGTAAGTGAGATAATTGTTCAACCCGGTGAAGGATACTTTCTTTTGGTTGATAATTTTGCCAATAATGGAACTGGTTTTGATTTATCATGGACAGGAGAAGCCGCAGATGACTTGGAATGTAATGCAGACCCACCCTGCGCATTAGTTGCAGATGCTGGAGCTGGAGTAACAGGATGTTCAGGAGGTACAGGTTTCTCTTTAAATGGAACTGCTATTGGAAACTCTGGAAATGAAATTTACAGTTGGGTAGGAACTAATGGATCAACTGCTTTTTTAGATGATCCAACAAGCCCAAATCCAAATCTAAACTTCCCACCCAATGTTAGTGGGACATTTGATTTCACTCTGACAATTACAGATGACGCTTGTTTTGATGATGATGTAGTAACAATAACTATTAATCCTTTACCAGTTGTTTCACTCACTCAACCAGATCCAATTTGCGATGATGGAAATACTTATACAATAACTGCAAATCCATCAGGTGGTATTTGGAGTTCAAATATGCCTAATGGTATTGTTGATCCATCTGCGTTAGGTGCTGGTACATACCAAGTTGATTACACATTTACTGATGCAAATGGATGTACCAATATGGATATGACCACAGTTGTAATCAATCCTAGTCCAACCGTTAACATTGACTTTTTCAACACTCAATTATGTACAAATGATTTACCTGTATTTCTAACAGCTACCCCTGCTGGCGGTTCTTGGAGTTCAAATGTTCCGAATGGAACTTTAATTCCAGGAAATGTTGGTGTAGGATCATGGACAATCACCTATACTTATATTGATGCCAATGGATGTGAAGGAACGGACCAGGTTGATATTAATGTTTTTCCAGAACCAACTGCGATAATTACGGATCCTGGCCCACTGTGTGATTCAGGAGATCCAATATTTTTAAATGCCGATCCTTCGGGTGGGACTTGGAGCTCGAATGCTACAGGGGGTGTTTTTATTCCAAATAATTTCACTCCTGGATTTTATCCAGTAACTTATACCTACACTGCTGTATTTGGATGTGTGACTACAACCACAATTAACATTGAAGTAGTAAGTGCACCAATTGCAGATATCTTAGCTCCACCGGTTTTATGTACTAGTAGCGCCCCTTACACACTCACTGCTGATCCATTAGGAGGAACCTGGGGGTCAAATACTCCAGGAGGTGTTGTTGACCCAAATGTTTTAGGAGCTGGACAATTTACTGCAATTTACAGTTATTTTGACCCAACTGGATGCTTAGTTGTGGCTTCTGAAACAGTTACTATAGAGGAACCTCCAGTAGTTACATTAAATATAGTTCCAGATCTTTGTATTAATGCAAATCCATATACACTTGTCGGAACACCAGTTGGTGGAACTTGGAGTACCAATTCACCAGGAGGAATTTTTGACCCTTTAATTGGAATAGGTAGTTATATTGTAACTTACACCTACACAGACCTAGCTAGTGGATGCTCTGAAATGGCAAATACAAGTATAAATGTTGTTAACCAGCCTACAGTAACTATAATAGGGGACAATGCATTTTGTACAGGAACTACAACCACTCTAAATGTTGATACTAGTTTTACCAATTATAATTGGTCAAGCGGAGGAAACACTAGTTCAATTATTGTTAATATGCCAGGAACCTATACCGTAACGGTGACTGATGGTAGTGGATGTACAACTACAGCTGAACAAACAGTAATTGAAAATTCTTTACTTAATCCAACTATTACTGGTGGAATAGCTATTTGTGATGGAGATACTACTACTTTAGATGCTGGAATTTTTGATCAATATAACTGGTCGAACGGTACTACAGATCAAACCATTTTAGTATCAACTGCTGGAACTTATACAGTTACCGTTACTGATTTAAATAGTTGTACTGGAATTGCAGAAACAACTGTTTCTTCTTTTGTTATTCCTTCACCTAATATCAGTGGGAATACTACTTTTTGTCCAGGGGGTGGAACTGTTTTAGATGCCGGAGTTTATGATCAGTATAGTTGGTCAAATGCTACTTCAATGCAATCGATTATGGCTACAATTGCTGGAACCTATACTATCACCGTTACAGATGGAAATGGATGTACTGGAACTGCGGAGGAGATCGTTTCTGAAAATATTGTAACTACGCCAACTATTTCTGGAGGTTTAACTATTTGTCAAGGAGATAATACTCTTTTAGATGTTGGAAACACATATGCAAGCTATGCATGGTCAAATGGTTCTAATTCTTCTAGTACAACAATATCAACAGGAGGAATTGTTGGAGTAACTGTCACTGATGGAAATGGATGCACAACTGAAGCATCTGTAATGGTCGTTGTAAATACGCTTCCCTCACCAACGATAACTGGCTCAACCTTAATTTGCACTGGAACCTCAACTGATCTAGATGCTGGTGCAGGATATACTAGTTATACATGGTCAAATGGAGAAACTAATAGTATTTTTACAACTAATCAAGCTGGTACGTATACAGTTACAGTTACAGATGGAAATGGATGCTCTGGAACAGATCAAGTAGAGGTAAATTACACTCAAAATCTAGAACCAATAATTACTGGAAATTTATCAGTTTGTGATGGTGTATCGACTACTCTTGATGCTGGGGGTATTTATACTGATTATATTTGGTCAAATGGTGAAACTACTAACACGATTTCTACAAATCAAGTTGGAACTTACACTGTTACAGTAACTGATGACTCAGGATGTACTGGCACTAATCAAGTTGCTGTCTCCTTAGCTCCCGGTCTATCGCCGATAATTACAGGTGACCCGAATTTTTGTAACAACACTTCTACAGATATAAATGCTGGAGTTTTTAATTCTTACATATGGTCTGATGGGTCTACCAATCAAATATTAAATGTAACTGCTAGTGGAACTTATACCGTTACTGTTTCAGATGTTGTTGGATGTACAGGTATTGATGAAATGATTATAACTGAATATCCAATTCCTGTTCCACAAATAAGTGGCTCGACGTCATTTTGCACTGGAAGCTCAACTACTCTGGATGCAGGTATTTGGATCAACTATTCATGGAGTGTAGGATCCACTGCGTCATCAATAAATGTAATGGCACCTGGAGTGTATACCGTAACAATAACCGATGGAAATGGATGCACTGGAATAACATCTGTAGATATTATCGAAAGTACCTCATTAAACCCTACCATCGTAGGAAATCTATCCTATTGTCCCGATGGATCAACAACTTTAGATGCAGGATTTGGTTTTGAAACTTATGTTTGGTCAGATGGGAGTATTAATCAAACTATTGACGTAATAACTTCAGGAGACTTTACAGTAACCGTATCTGACGTCACAGGATGCTCAGGAACGAGTGTAGTCTCTGTTGCTGAAAGTATCCCTCCAAACGCAAATATTGTTGGTCAAAATTCTTTCTGTGCTGGCACTAACACTACTCTAGATGCAGAAGGTGGATTCCTTAACTATATGTGGTCTGATGGCTCTTCAAACCAGACGTTAACAGTTAATCAAGCTGGAACCTATGCTGTTACAGTAACCGATGCGAATGGTTGTACAGATGAAACTTTTCTTGATGTTGAGGAATTACAGACTTTAGAACCTATGCTTTCAGGTATAAATTCTTTCTGCGAAGGAAGTGAAACTACTATTTCTGCAATAAGTGGATTTTCAACTTATTTCTGGTCAGATAATTCGACTGATGAATTTCTTCTTATAAATTCTCCCGGAACATATACAGTGACAGTAACAGATGCTAATAATTGTACTGGTTCAGAATCATTTATAATGACTCAAAATGATAATCCAATTATTAATATTACTGGCGATACGCAATTTTGTCCCGGCTCTAGTAACATTTGCCTTGCTCCTCCTGGATACGTCAATTATTTATGGTCTGATGGGTCAATAGCTGAAAATTTACAAGTAAATAACGCAGGAACCTATACAGTAACCGTTACCGATTCCAACGGTTGCACTGGCACTGATGAAACTACAGTCAATGAGTTGTCCCCTCCTACTACTATCATAACTGGTATTCCAAATTTCTGTTCTGGAGAATCAACTATTCTCGATGCAGGGGCAGGTTTTACTAGTTATGTATGGTCAGATGGATCAACTAACCAAAACCTAATAGCCAATCAAGCTGGAACATTTACTGTAACTATTACAGATATAAATGGATGTACAGGTCTAACTTCAATTGTGGTTTCCGAAAATATTCCAGTTAACGCTGGTACCGCAAATCCGACAACTAACTTTTGCAGTATTGATGCAACCTTGATTCATTTACAAAATGAAATAATCGGTGCTGATGCAAATGGAACCTGGACAGAAATTTCTGTGATTCCATCTCTTGGAACTGGCTTTGACTCAACTGTAGGGACATTCAATACAGGAGGACAAAATCCCGGAACTTATTCTTTTGAGTATTTAGTAGTTGGTTCCGGATCATGCCCTAATGATACCGAAACCGTCACAATAGTAGTCGATCAAACTCCAATTGCATTAATAGGTCAACCTACTGCTCTAGATTGTAATAATCCTACTACTTTTTTAGATGCCACAAATTCTATTGGAGGAACCGATTTATCATTCCAATGGTCTGTTGATGGTAATTTAATCCCAAGTTCAAATTCTGCAATGTTAATGATTGATTCCGGAGGAAATTACGACCTATTAGTTACCCTGCCAAATGGTTGTTCCGCCACTACCTTTATCGAAATAGTGGAGAACTTTGAAGCTCCTGATGCAGATTCAGGAATGAACCAACAACTTACTTGTCAAAATGGTCAGGTAACTTTAAATGGATCAAGTTCTATCCCCGGAGCTATATATGCATGGGAAGGTCCAGGTATAACTTCTGTCAACTTAAATGATCAAAACCCATTAGTTACCTCTGCAGGAGATTATTCTTTGATTGTAACCAATCCTCAAAATGGATGTGAATCTTCTTCTACAATGGTAATGGTCATTGCTGATATTAATTCTCCAGCATTTACCCTAGAAGAAGTAGCCCCTCTAGATTGTAATAATTCAACACAAGTTTTGACAGGACCATTTGCAGATAACTTTGCTTACCAATGGTTTTTAAATGGAGACCCAATCCCTGGTGCCACTAATCAAGAATATGAAGCTGATGTTCCTGGAAATTATTCATTAGAAATTACAGATATTAACAATGGTTGTGACGCTATAGAAATAGTTTCGGTTAATGAATCAATTGATCCTCCAATTGCCGAAGCTGGAACAGCTGACATGATAACTTGTATTATTAGTTCAGTTTCTTTAGAAGGAACTGGTTCAACAGTCGGTGATATAACTTACCAATGGATTGACTTTAATGGAGATCCTATTCCTAATTCCAATACCCTAAATATCTCAGTCTCTCAACCTGGAATATATACGTTAATAGTTACTAATAATGAAAACGGATGTTTTGCAACGGATGAGGTTACAGTTGAGTTAGATAATAATCCACCTACTGCTGATGCAGGTACTGATGCAAGTTTGGACTGTGATCTCACCCCTATACAAATTGGAGGAAACTCATCAATTGGGTCAAACTTCATTTACAATTGGACTACTCAAAATGGGGGAACTATAATTAATCCAACTAGTGCTAATCCATCTATCAACCAACCTGGAACTTATCAAATTGAAGTAACCAACACAGACAATGGTTGTACATTACTAGATACAATATTAGTCTCTGAAAACCCTAATTTTCCAGTACAGATAAATTATGAATTAATGCCAATATCTTGTGATGGGGAAGATGATGGTTCAATAACTATTTTAAATGTTGATGGAGGAACCCAACCTTATCAATATTCATTTAATGATGGGATATTCTCAGATATTAATACTTTCCCATTTTTAGGTGAAGGAAATTACTCTTTATTGGTTACAGATGCGTTGGGTTGTGAACTGGAAACAGAAGTAAATTTAGTTGCTCCTGCTCCATTCATTTTGGACCTAGGAGCAGATATCACAATTGAACTAGGGGAAACTGCCCAAATTAATACTACAGCAAGTCAACCGTATGATAGTTTATGGTGGAGTTTTGATGCAACACTTCCTTGCAACAATTGTCCTAATCCTATTATCGCACCAATAGAAACTACTGCCTACCAAGCAAATGCATTGAACTTCAATGGTTGTGAGGATACAGATGATATTACCATTTTTGTAGAGAAAAATCGAAACATATTTATTCCAAATGTTTTCACTCCAAATGACGATGGAAACAATGATGTTTTTATTATTCACGGAGGAATTGATGTAGAAAAAATCCATGTTTTGAAAATCTTCAACCGTTGGGGTGAACAAATTTTTGAACAAACCAATATTCAACCAAATGATTATTCTGTTGGCTGGGATGGATTTTTTAAGGGCGAAAAAATGAACCCTGCGGTTTTTGTTTATTTTGCGGAAATCGAATTTAGAGATGGCTTTAAAATCATTTACAGAGGAGATGTAGCTCTAAGGAAATAAACAAAAGAAATAGAAATCAAAATCCGTTGAAAAGAAATTTTCAACGGATTTTAACATTGGAAAGTAATATTATATTTTATCATATTTATGTAATTTGGCTTAAAAACAAGTCTCTGAAAAACTTTGATTTCTTACTGCCAACTACTTAAATTTATGTAATTACCCTTCAATCTAAAATATAAACCATGAAAGAGAGTATTGTCCTTAACATTTTTATTATTTTATTTTCCACTCTTGGGTATTCTCAAATGCCAGTCTCTGAATTTGGTAAACTTACACACTTAAGACAGCTAAGAGATGGAATTCTTTTAGTTCAATTACCTAATAGAGATAAAAAAATAACGAAACTAAAAGAGATTGGTTCAAGCAAGAGAGTTAAGACTGAAGCGAATGAGGTCAAATTAGAAAGGGAAGGAATCATCGAAGGATTCAATAGAGAATTTGAATTCTGTAAAGTTCTATACTTTGAAAGGGAACACACAAAAGAAATTTTAAATAAAAATTACAAAAATGTGTTCAATTCACAATTTACAAACGTAAGCGACTTTTCAAAAGTAGCAGAAGTATATGTCGCTCAATATGGGGTCGGTCATCCTAACGGAGAAGTCTATTCATATAACGGAATTGGTATTCAAATTCGGCATATCCATAATGGACAATTAGAGACTATTAACCATGATTGCTTTTACAAAAGATCAAAAATTGGGATAATCATGGGAAGAAAAAAGGCAGTAATTAAAGGAATTAGAAATTTAAACTACAACCTAAATAAAGTACCCGTTGAAAAGTATTAACCTGCAAGAAAAATTTAATAAAATTAATGATTATTGGTCACCAAAAATTATTGGTGAACTCAATGGTCAGCTGGTGAAATTAGCTAAAATTAGCGGTGAGTTTGTCTGGCATTCACATGAGAAAGAAGATGAATTATTTATGGTAATTAAAGGGAAACTCTTTATGGAATTTCGTGACCGAACAGAAATTGTCTCACAAGGAGAGATTATCATTGTCCCAAAGGGAATCGAACATCGCCCACGAACTGAAAACGATGAAGTCCAAATTATGCTTTTTGAACCAACTTCAACCATTAACACAGGAGATATTATCAACGATCTAACTAAAAAGGATTTAGATATAATTTAGTAACGGAAACCGATAGAACATCACTTGTTTCAATAGACGATTATTCAATAATTAATCAAAACAAAAACAATTTACTCACAGAACTCTTGGATTGATTTTGCGAAAAGCCTTACCTGCATATTTACCACTTCTTTTTCCCTCACCTTACTATGTAGGATAACTAATCTACCCATAAATCATTTAATTAAAATACAACCTTACCATGTAATCAAAAAATCACTACTCAATCTCAAGAAAAAAATACACTTATTCTTTTTCAAAAATTTCAATTTAAGAGGAAGAGATATCCATTAAGTAATGGACTAAAAACTTCCCTCTAAACTATGGGTATGACAAAATGTTCTTTTTGAATATAACTTCAGTGAAAATAGGTTTAAAATTATCAATATATTTTGACATTCTACTTTCCATGAACAGATTGGAATAACATCCTCAAGCATAACTTTATCAAGTTAATTATTTTTTATAAAATTGGGAGTATAAAAACAATAGATAAACGAACAAGTAGATAAAACATTTTCTTAGACTTCACAGATTAAAAAACAATAAAAAACAAAGGTAAGACTAGAAACAAAAGATTTATTTTCCAAAAAAAAAAAAAAAAAGAAAAAATAAAAAAAAAATATTTTTTTTCCAAAAAAAAAAAAAAACGATGAGATTATTTTTTAGAATCCTTGGTGGATTTATTTTACTATTTTTTATTATTGTCACCTATTTTCATTTTTTAGGTACCATAGATTTGAGAACTCAGGAAGCTAAAAATAAGCCAGATGAAAAACGTGCAAAAGCATTACTACGAGAGATGGGTGAAGCACATGGAATCCTTAACTGGGAAAATATCAATACGTATTCCGCCATTTACGAACAAATCTTTTTCGGTAATCTTGGCTCTAACAGTCATGGATACCCTGAAGATTCTGTTCGGTTTTTACTACAATACATTCCAAAAACCTATGATGGAAAACTAGAGTTTATCTCTGGTGAAAATGAAGAATGGTCATGGGGAATTCAGTCTGGAAAAAGTTATGTTTATAGGGATGGAAGTGGATTCAAATTCAGGGAGGATAAAGATATTATGTTTTGGATTCCCACTTATCAATACTTTATAGAATTTCCCCTTCGCATACAAAACGCTACTTCTTTCGCATATGCCGGCGAGTCAGAAATTGATGGAAAACTATGCGAAGGAATCATCGCATCTTGGAATACAACTAAGCCTCAAAGAGAAATTGATCAATATTTAATATGGTTAAATAAAAGATCTAAACGAATTGTAAAAATTGAGTTCACCATTCGAAAAATGTATAACTTCTTATCTGGAGCAGCTTACTTTCGCGATTACAAAAATTATGGAGGAATTTTATTGCCTTCCTTAATACCTGTTGAATCTAATTTATTAAAAGATGGTTTTTTACATGAAATGCGTATTTTAGATTTTTCTATAAATTCTTTTCCCATGAAAGAATTGAGGCCAAATCGTGCATTGAGTCCATTGGGTGATTTAACCCAAAAAATAAATTTATTTTAAAAATTCATCAACCCTCTTTTCAGTTTGTTAAATAGTTTCCATTACTTTTCTTTACCTCAAATCCAGGAAATGAAATACCTCAATTACTATTATTTTTTCTTATAAAAAATTGCATCAACTCAACAGTTTATAATTTTCGTTCAAATAAAATCCAAATTTATTGCACACTATTATCGTGACTATATTAATGCCGAGACTGACAACAGAAAACTATCAACTGCCAGTATTTCTTAAAGAAAATAAGCTTTGTTTCACGATAATTCTCTTTTAAATCTAGAACAATCCATTTTTTCCGACTTACCAGTAAATAGTTAACCGAAAATAAAATTTAATTTGATAATCTACATTATTTAAAATTCATGAAATTTATTTAACGGAAAATTATCAAAAAACATGATTGCATTTCTTCTCATGAAAAACATCCTACTCGAAATTAAAACTAATTTTTATTACAAAAACAAAATTATATTCTCACCAACTCACACGAGAGAAATCTTTTTTTACAAATAAAAAACTTTTATCAAAAAAATAATAAGAATCTAAATCAAATTATTAATAGAGACTATATTCAAAATATTATTTTGCCAATAGTTATTACCAACCTTGAATCTCCCTTAGACTAAACAATTTTTTTAAAAAAAACATTGTCTCTTTCCCCAAAATACATCAGACATTTTAAGTTGAATTCTTCCATTTTACTGCCTTTTTGTTAATTTTACAATCTACATTTTTACAAACATAATTATGAACGAGAACTTACAAGAAGCATTTATTATTCTGGCAGTTGGTATGATAACAGTTTTTGCTATCTTATCACTAGTCGTATTTACTGGCCAAATTTTAATAAGAATTACCAACAAATACGCTCCTCTGAAAATTACAAAAATAAATTCCCTAGATCAACCGACCTCTCGAATTCCGACTCCTCCTAATTCTATCAATAAAAAAAAATTAGCAGTTATCATTGGAGCTGTTGACCACCTAACCTGTGGAAAAGGAAAAATTGAAAAAATTGAAAAAATTTGATAGATATAGGGTACCATCTTAAAAAGATAAAATAAAACCTAACCAAAATAGAACCATGAGTAGAAAAATCAAATTAGCCCTCGTCTATAGAGACATGTGGCAATCTGCGGGAAAATATGTACCGCGTGTAGATCAATTAGTTCGTGTTGCACAACCAATTATTGATATGGGTTGTTTTGCCCGAGTAGAAACAAACGGTGGTGGATTTGAACAGGTCAATCTACTGTTTGGTGAAAATCCAAACCAGGCCGTACGAAAGTGGACACAACCTTTCAATGATGCGGGTATACAAACTCAAATGTTAGAGCGTGGATTGAATGGAATTAGAATGAGTCCTGTCTCAGCAGATATTCGTCGAATGATGTTTGCCTTAAAGAAAAAACAAGGAACAGATATCTCTAGATCTTTCGATGGATTAAATAATCCTCAAAATTTAGAGAACTCATTTAAGTTTGCTAAAGAAGGTGGAATGATTGCACAAGGTGCATTGAGCTTAACCTTTTCTCCACTTCATACAATTGAATATTATATCAATTTAGCAGATCAATATATTGACCTAGGAGCTGAAGAAATTTGTATCAAAGATATGGCAGGAATAGGTCGTCCCGTCTCTGTTGGAAAGATCGTCAAAGGTATCAAAGATCGCCACCCTAATATTTTAATTCAATATCACGGACATTCTACTCCTGGTTTTTCAGTTGCTTCTTCATTGGAGGCAGCTCGTGCAGGTGCAGATATTATTGATGTCGGAATGCAGCCACTTTCTTGGGGAACTGGCCATGCAGATTTGTTGACTATTCATGCGATGCTCAAAGATGCTGGTTTTGAAGTAGAAGACATTAATATGAATGCATACATGGAAGTGAGGAGATTGACACAAGAGTTTATGAATGACTTTTTAGGTTATTACATAAATCCTCTTAATCGTCAAATGAATTCCTTGTTGATAGGTTCAGGACTACCAGGCGGTATGATGGGAAGTTTGATGGCTGATTTGGAAAAAAACATTCGTAGCTTAAATAAATGGATGGCTAAAAATGGAAAACCAGATGTTTCTCAAGATGACCTTTTAATAAAGTTATTTAACGAGGTAGAGTATGTATGGCCGCAAATGGGTTACCCTCCTTTGGTTACCCCTTTCAGTCAGTATGTCAAAAATGTTGCATTGATGAATGTAACCCAAATAGAAAAAGGGAAACAACGATGGAGCATGATTGATGAAAATACGTGGGGTATGTTGATGGGACGATCTGGACAATTACTAGGTCCTTTAGGAGAGGATTTACAAGCATTAGCTCTCAATCAAAAAAGAGAACCTTATACTGGAAACCCTCAAGATTTATACCCAGATGAATTAGAATTATTCGCAGCAGAAATGGAGAAGAATGGTTGGGATTACGGAGAGGATGATGAGGAGCTTTTTGAATTAGCGATGCACCCAGCTCAATATAAAGACTATAAATCTGGAAAAGCGAAAGAAAAATTTAATGCAGACTTAGAAGAAAGAAAGGCAAAAAAAGCCCAATCTACTAGTTCATCAATTACTCCTGCTGCTATTGGTCCCATTAATCAAGTACATTCTACTCTGCAGCCTAAAAATATTACTGTAGATGTTGATGGAGAAAAATTCAAAGTCAATATTTCTTATGATGACGCCCCGATAGATAATAAAAATAATTCATCCACACGAAGTTCATCTCAAAGCACTACTACTCAAAAAGCTGAATTAGGAAGTTACCAAACAATTGAAGCACCCTTGGAAGGAAAATTTTATCTAACCAAAGAATCTTCAGATCGACCTGCAAAAATTGGAGATATAATCCATGAAGGGGATACCGTTGCGTTCATTGAATCCATGAAAGTTATCAATGCCATTGCGGCCGATAAATCGGGTAAAATTATAGAAATAACAGCAAAGCATGGAGAAGACATTGAAGAAGATGATGTGATGTTTAAGATAATCTAGAAAAAAATTAATTTAAATGAAAATAGAATGTTATTAAATCACTCTAACACAACTTTCACAATTTTAAAATAAACACGGACTACGAAATATTAATAATGGAAATATTAGAAAAACTATATGAGATGACTGCATTTGGGGATTTGATCAAAAACCCTGCAACTTTATTCATGATTGGAATTTCTTTTCTGTTGCTTTATCTAGGCATTTGGAAAAAATTTGAACCCTTACTTTTAGTTCCAATTGCTTTTGGATTACTCCTGGCAAATTTCCCTGGAGGAATGATGAGTGTAACTCCGTCAACTCCAGAAAACGGAATCGCACATATGACCATTTTGGAAATTGCGAAGAATCATGGAATCATGAACATGTTATACTATGTTTTGATAAAAACCGGTTTATTGCCTCCTTTAATTTTTATGGGTGTTGGAGCAATGACCGATTTTGGTCCAATGCTTCGAAATTTACGGTTAGCATTTTTTGGTGCAGCGGCTCAAATTGGAATCTTTACTGTTATGATTTCCGCAGTTTGGATAGGTTTCCCAATAAAAGAAGCAGCAGCTTTAGGGATCATCGGAGGGGCTGATGGACCAACAGCTATTTATACCGCAATAGTTTTAGCAGATCGGTTATTAGGCCCAATTGCGATTGCAGCATATTCTTATATGGCTTTAGTTCCTGTAATAATTCCTTTGGTAGTGAAATACACTGTTAGTGAAAAAGAGTTAGGGATAAATATGAAGGAGCAAGAAAAACTTTTCCCTAACAAAATAAAGATCAAAAATATTCGAACACTAAAAATTCTCTTTCCCATTGCTCTAGGAACGATCGTATCACTTTTAGTTCCCTCGTCTGTCCCATTAGTAGGAATGCTATTATTTGGAAATTTAATCAAAGAAATTGGAACTGATACTAATAGATTATTCAAAGCTGCTTCTGAAACAATAATGAATACTGCAACCATCTTTTTAGGACTAACCGTTGGAGCTACAATGACTGCCAATACTTTTTTAAATCAGGAAACTTTAATGATAGTTGGGGGAGGATTCTTAGCCTTTGCTATTTCAATAGCAGGAGGAATTTATGCAGTAAAACTTTATAACTTATTTTCTAAAAAGAAGATTAATCCACTTATTGGAGCAACTGGTTTGAGCGCAGTGCCTATGGCTTCAAGAGTCGCAAACGAAATTGCATTGAAAGTTGATCCGAAAAATCACATTTTACAATATGCTATGTCAAGTAATATTTCAGGAGTGATTGGTTCTGCAGTTGCAGCTGGTGTATTAATATCATTTTTGAAGTAAATCAATTACTCCTAAACTAAAAAAGGTGTTATCGTATTCACGATAACACCTTTTTTAGTTTATTAAATCTCTTTTATTTGATCGAAATTTCTTTTTGAATAATTTTAGTGTAGGACCTCAATTCAACGGTATAATCTCCAACACCCAATTCTTCGAAGCTCAATTCATAAATTGCATTTACAGGCAAACCTTCCAAGTCATCTTTAAACACAATCCTTCCAACCTCATTTTTAATAACAACGTTACTTAGGTTTACATTAATTTTCTCAAAATCAACATAAAAAGTTCGCTCGTCATCATCTGCATAAAATGACCAATTGGTGTTGTCTAATGCAACAATAGAGATATTTTCTGATCCAGGAGCTGCGGCACCTCTAGCAGTCTCTTGTGAAAACAAGGAGAATGAGGAGAAAAACAAAGCAATTATCAATATTAAAAATTTCATGATCGTTGGTTAAAATGTTAATTGTTAAAACAAAAATAAAAAATAATTTCAATCTTAAAAACTGATCCAAGTCATATTTAATTTGCCTTTTAGCATAGTATGTAGAATAAAAAATTGGATTTATAGTAAATACAATTTTAATAAAAAAAATACATTAATAAAGCAGAATTATGTTTCGAAAACGGTAAATGTTAAAACTTGGGGATAGGTTCCAGGAAGCGAATATTCTTCTAAACATCCACAATAACGACAAATTTCAAATATTATTGTGGTCAGGGAAATTTTCTCTTAAGAGCTTAATTCACAATACTTTTCAATTACATCTAAAATGTTGCCATAAATTTCTTTTGGCTCAGAAAAGAAGGATTCAAGGTTAGTAAAAACAGCTTTTTCAATACCTTCTTCCTCCTGAGGAATTAATTCTGATTCAGTTGTTTCCATAGTATACCAGTAACTTACCTTCAAAATTCTTTTACCTTTTTTGTTAGAATAAGTATGATATGTAGTATGTATAAACTCTTGTAAATAAACCTTATCTATCCCAGTCTCCTCCTGCACCTCTCTTATTGCTGCCTCTTTTTTCGATTCCCCTAGTTCAATTTTACCTTTTGGCAAGTCCCAGAACCCAAGTCTATAAATCATTAAAACATCCTTTTTATCATTCACAACAACACCACCAGAAGCTTCAATAATTTTATAAATTGATTGAAAATGATCCCACATTTCATCCAAATTAGAGGAGTGTAGGATAATTGCATCGAAACTGGTGTTCTTTTCCAAAAGATCAATATAGTTATGCATAAATTTCTTTTTACCTATATATCTCATTTTTATAGAATTATTTCCTTTTAGCTGGATACTAGGAAAATCTTTTGTTGAAGTTAAAAAAAGAGGTGTTCCATTAATATAGATTTTGTACATTTGCAGCCGTTTAGGTCGAATTTATAGTTTAGAAAATTTTCTCAAAAAAAATAATTTCCATTAGAATGAGTGTAGCCTCCGAAGTAGCTAAAAGGTTATTGCAAATTAAAGCAATTAAACTAAATCCACAAAATCCTTTTACGTGGGCATCTGGAATTAAATCTCCTATTTATTGTGATAATCGAATCATTCTTTCTCATCCAAACATTCGTGATTATGTCATTTATTGTTTAGAAAAGAAAGCGACAAGCATGCCTGAGTTTGATGTTGTAGCTGGAGTAGCTACTGCTGGAATTGCTTTTGGAGCCTTACTAGCAGATCGATTGAAAAAGCCTATGGTTTATGTCAGAAGCAAGGCCAAAGAGCATGGTCGGCAAAATATGATTGAAGGGCAGTTGGAAGGTACAGAAAGAATCCTAGTCATTGAAGATTTGATTTCAACAGGTGGAAGTAGCCTAAAAGCTGTTGAAGCATTAAAAGAAACTGGTTGTGAAGTAGTTGGAGTGCATGCAATTTTTTCCTATGGATTTGATAAAGCGACGACTGCATTCGCCTCTTCAAATTGTCCTTTTGGAACACTAACTAATTACCAAGAATTATTACAGGAAGCTGTTAAATCCGATTATATTAAAGAAGAACAATTAGTTTCTCTATCTAAATGGAGAGAGTCACCGGCAGATTGGTTTAATTCCTAATAATTATTTTCCAACCCAATTTCCGATACTGAGAGATCATTTCTTCTTAAAAAACATTACTGACCTTGAAATGATGATACTTTTATTTTGTTATTTCACAAGAATTTATTTAAGCTTATGCCAATTATTACAAAAAAATCAGAGACATTTCTCAAAAAGTATTTAAATAATGCTTCTCCAACAGGTTACGAATCTAGTGGTCAAAAATTATGGTTAGATTATTTAAAACCTTATGTTGATGAATACCATATAGATAATTATGGGACTGCCTATGGAGTTATTAATCCTAAACATAAATATAAAGTTGTTATTGAAGGTCATGCTGACGAAATTTCTTGGTACATCAATCATATTTCAGACGATGGTTTCCTAAACGTTATTAGAAATGGAGGGTCTGATCACCTTATCGCACCTTCAAAGCGCGTGAATATTCACACGAAAAAAGGTATTGTTCAAGGTGTTTTTGGATGGCCAGCTATACATGTTAGAAAAGGTGCAGATGCAAAACTAACACCAACATTAGAAAATATTTTCATCGACGTAGGAGCCAAAGATAAAGTAGAGGTTTTGAAGATGGGAATTCATGTTGGCTCTGTTGTAACATTTGAAGATGAGATGTTAGTTTTAAATAAAAAATACTACGTAGGACGAGCTTTAGATAACCGAATGGGTGGATTTTGTGTAGCAGAAGTTGCCCGATTATTAAAAGAAAACAAAAAGAAATTACCATTTGGTCTGTATATCGTAAATGCAGTCCAAGAGGAAGTTGGACTTCGTGGAGCTGAAATGATTACACAATCAATCAAACCAAATGTGGCGATTGTTACTGATGTCACTCATGATACCAGTACTCCGCTCATGAACAAAAAGAATTTGGGTGATGTAAAATCTGGAAAAGGTCCATCTGTAACTTATGCCCCTGCAGTTCATAATAAACTACTAGACTTAATTATCGATACAGCAGAAAAGAAAAAAATTCCATTCCAAAGAGAGGCTTCTTCTCGGCGAACTGGAACTGACACGGATGCCTTCGCCTATTCAAATGGTGGTGTTCCCGCAGCTTTGATCTCATTGCCTTTGCGATATATGCATACAACTGTGGAGATGGCACATAAAGATGATGTTGAAAATGTGATTAAACTAATTTATGAGTCTATTTTAAAAATAAAAAACAACCACAACTGGAAATATTTTTAGACAAAAAAAAATACAATGAAGTCCTGCTAGATACCCTGTGTTCTGGTAGGACTTTTTTATTAAAAAAATAACTTTCATAATTTTAAGACGTTATATATGGAATAGTTTAATTAAAAGTTTACAACCCTAAAATACCATAATTCACTTTTAAAAATAATAATCTTGTTTTTAAAAAAATTCATTGATCTTATTTTTTACAGTAATCTTTGGATTGCCATGTGTGCTACTGCTATGTGTAGTCAGACTCAGTTCATCTTAACTGGTAAATTGGCTTTAAATTGGTTAATGGGTTTGGTCTTTTTTGCAACGCTTTTAGTTTATGCATTACATCGAATTATTGGCATATCAAAAGTCTCAGAATTTCGAGAGAATGAAAGGTATGCTGTAATTAAAAAATTTAAACACCATATATCATTCTATGCTTTAGTAGCTGGATTTGGCTGTGCGATATGCTTTTGGAATGTGTCATTTTCAATTAAGTTGAGCTTAATTATCCCCGGTATTATTTCGCTTGGATATGTTATTCCTTTCTTAAAAGGAAGAAAGCGATTAAGAGATTTCAACCATATAAAAATATTCTTAATCGCAATAGTTTGGTCATGGGTGACAGTTTTTTTACCAGCTTTAGAAATAGGACAAGCTACTAATCTACCGATTGGGTTGATGACTTTAGAAAGGGCACTTTTCATTTTTTCAATCACCCTTCCTTTTGACATTCGAGATTTAAAAGTAGATTCACATAGTGAGGTACAAACTATACCTGCTGCTTTAGGTATTGAAAAAACTAAGACCCTGGGGACTATAAGTTTAACTGCAGCTTCACTAACAGCATTAATAAACTGGTTTTCATTTGATTACAATCTAAATATATTATTAGGAGTTTCTTTTTCTTTTTTATCCACTTGGCTTTTTATTCGCCAATCTGATAAAATTAAGCATGACTACTTCTTTACTGGACTAATAGATGGGACGATGATTCTTCAATTTTTATTAATATGGAGTCTTTCAACTTTTTTCTCAAATTAGTTCTAATTATTTTCTTTCATTTTCTTTGCCATTCAAAATAGGTTTATTAAGCCAATGACCCTCTTCTAAAATAAATTTACTTTGCCCCAAATAAAATAAAATAGACAAAGCAAAGCCAATCATAGCTCCTAAGTAAATATCTTGAAAAAAATGTTGAACCAAATAGTTTCTCGACAAACCAATTAATAGAGCAAAAACGAAAAAGACTATACCCCAAATCTTTTTCCTTGAAAACATAAATGCTACTAAACCATATAATGCAAAAGCTGACATCGTGTGTCCGGATGGAAAACTAGTTTGGCCAATTAACAATTGTATCCCTTCTACGAAATTAACCTGATCAGCTAATCCCATATTTTCTAAATATATTAATGGTCGATCATGAGCAAAAAATGATTTAGTCAAATAACTAATCATTGAAACCGTAATCCCAATCAATGGAACCAATATCGCATATCTTACTTTTATAAAAAGAAAAGAAATAAGAAAAACAAAATACATAATCTCCTCTCCCATTTTTGTAAAATAGGTAAAAAACAAATCAAGGAACGGAGTTCGTCTTTCACTAAAAAAAAAGATCACATCTGGTTTTTCAATAAAAAACAACAATACTCCTCCAAATGTAAAAAATAAAATACAACAAGAAACGTACTGAATGTTATTTCGAAATAATTGCCTCATTGAAATGTAAATGTATTGTTATGAGCACCCATAGGCACCTAAGTTAATTAAATCTTATTAGTAGTTTTATTAAAAAAAGACTGGAGGAATTTTAGTAAAGCTAATGCACTAGCAATATATTTATCAAAATTCAAAATCTTTTTGTCCTTTAAAGCTCTAGTAGTTAAAATGTAACTAACTGGAATTAAAACCAAGAGCGGACACCATGCTGCAAATTCAGCTGGAAGCACAAAACTCTCTGCTAATTTCTGAAATAAAATATTCAAAACAATAAACATCATAAAGAATAAAATAGCAATTAATAATGGGTAACCAAATCCCCCTTTACGAACGATTGCTCCCATTGGTGCTCCAATAAATAGAAAGACGCAACAGACTAACGCAAAAGTGAACTTTGAATACAAAACAAAAACATGTTTTACTCGAGTTTCGTTCTTAGGGTTAATACTTCTTTGAATTGCTTCAGCTTGATTTAAGATACCTCTAGCAGTTGTTTTTGCTCTTTCCTTCAGGTTGAATCTCTCCTTTTCTACATTTGGAAATGTTTCATAAAAAGATTCATAATCTTTTAGAGGTTTGTCAATTTTTTGTTTCAAAATCTGAGCTAATGCTTTCCCTTTTTTTAATCCAGCAGCTTTTTTCTCTTCCTCTTTTTTTAATCTGGCATCATATTCCTTCTTCTTTTTCATCTTATCTCCAGCCTTTCTCACCTTTGAATTATTAATTTTTTTGGCTTTATTTTTTTGAAATTTCTTTTGTTTGTAAATTTTCCTTTTTGATTTTTTTGATTTGGGACTGTTTTTTTTCTGTTTCGATTTTACTGACTTTGCATTTTTCAAATTCAATTTAGATGCAATTTTATCCTCTTTTACATTTTTCTTTTCTCTAATTATTTCTAGTTTTCTACTCTTTTGCAGTTCTTTTGCTTTTTGTTTTTGCACTATTAACCTCTCAGCATTTAAAATTTTCTTTTTTTCCAAAAACTCCTTTTTCAAAGGATGAAAAGCTTTCTGCACATATTCATCTAATCTAGTATTATAACTTCCTATTCTAGTATCTATTGAATCTATGGCATTCCATAATTGCCGAACAGATAACATCGTATAATGATTCTTAAATCGATCCTCCTCTGTCAGATCAATATTGAATTCACCAGTATCAAATACTTTTTTCCATTCATCAAATTTGGTTCTAGTGAAAGTATATTTCTCTTTTTTATCTTTTTTGGCCTTAGCGCCTTCTTGATAATGATAACCATTCTTTAGGTTCATGACAAAATAAGCATTATCACTAGTCATATACATTTCCCCTGATTCTGCCGTAATCATACTAAATACTCCCCTATTATAATCTTGATGATCATAAATTATGACATCCCTGATAGTTCGATCGTCTTGCTCTTTCTTCCCAATATGAATGATAAAACCCTTAAAGTCTTCGTTAAAAACTCCTTCTTCCAAATTAAGAGTGGGTTTTTGAGTTCGTATATCATGAAGACGTGATTTAAACTTTAGATTAGCAATTGGTACTAAATTATTAGAGGAAAAGAAAGAAAAAAAGGTAACCCCAATAACAAAATAAAGCATTGGTATCATAACTCTTATTAGAGATATCCCTGCAGATTTTAAACTGGCTAATTCATATCGTTCTCCCAGGTTTCCCATTACCATCACAGAGGAAATTAAAATGGCAATCGGCAAAGCCCATGGAATCAAAGAAATACTATTGTAGAAAATAATTTCTAGAACTAATCCAAAACCTGCACCTTTACCAACCATATCATCTACATATACCCAAATAAATTGCATCAACAAAACGAATAACGCAATGAAAAAGGTAGTAATAAATGGGCCGATGAACTGTTTTATTAGATATTTATCTATTGTTTTCAAATCAAAGAATTCAATTAAACTTTATCTTTCAAATATTTGTCAAAGATATAACCCTTGTTGCTAAAAATTGCTTTATAATAAGTCTTTAATTTATATTTAACGAGCTAATATGCGTTTTGTTAAATTAACTTTTTGTGAAAAAATTTAACTGAATTATTTCTTAATCTACTTTACAAAGGGTTAAAGTAAATTTGTATAGTTTTGTCTATCTAAATTTATTAATTAAACAAATAAACAATTTATGGAAAGCTTATTTGACGGCAATATTGTAAACCTCTTTACGATGGTTTTAGTCGGTGCCTTAGCAGGAACTTTAGCCGCAAGAATTATGAAGGGAAGCCATTTTGGATTTGTGACAAATGCTATTCTTGGAATTGCGGGGGCTGTCGTGGGAGGTACAATTTTCAACTTTTTAGGCCTTACTCCAGGCGTTGAAATTGTCAAAACTATTGATACTACTTTTGGAGTTCAATTACCTCAAAATTTTGTAGGAATGATTGTTTCAGCAACTTTAGGTGCTATCTTGATTTTATGGATAGGAGGGTTCATAAAAGTTGGGGGGAGAAAATAAAATTACTGTAAAATTTGAACAATTAATTAAATAAAATAATCTTCAACTTAAAAACGCCAATCAGGAATTTGAACGCTTTGCGTACATCGCTTCACATGATTTGAAAAGTCCCTTAAGGATTATAATGAGTTTTTGTAACCCTAACAAACTATATAAAAGTCAGGTAGATTAAGAAGGACAAGAGTTTCATGACATCATTTCTACTAATGCTGATCAGGTACAAAATTTAACTGAGGATATTCTAAAATATTCCAAAACAAAAAATCGAAGCTTAAAAAAAAAGTCTCATTTGAAAGTTCAAATGGGACTTTTTAATTTTTAATTTTTATTTTCTTTCTTAAAATTTTCTTTTATTTTTTTCAATTTCTCTTCAGCAATTTTAATTTCCATTAAGATATTCTTATATTTTTTCAAATCTTGCTCTGCCTGAATAAGTTTATTCTGAGTTTCTTTTAACTCACTCTCTTTATTTTTAAATAGTAAAACCTGTTTATTTACTTCTTGTTTAATATCCTTTTTCAATTTTTTCAATTTCTCTTCTTCTGTTCTAACTTGTAACTGAAGTCCCTCATATTTTATTAGATCTTGTTCTGCTTTCAAGCGTTTTTCTTGAGCAGTCATCAATTTTATTTCCTCTTTTTTGACCAATAACTTTTGTTCATTTATTTGTCCTTTTGCATCTTCTTTTACTTTTGAAATCTCCAATTTAGCTTGTTGTTTAGCTTCATAAATTTCGTCAGAGCTCTGCTTTTGGGAAGCCAAGATTTCCTCTAAAGATTTTAATCTAGCTTTTTCAGCATTCTTAACGTATTGATCTTTTTTAGATTTACTTTCATTTCTAGCTTTTGCTTCTTCTTCCACCATTTGAATTTTCAAGGCTACCATCTCTTCTTTTGCCTTTTGCTCTGCATCTACGACTTGTTCTGCTAGCTCTTCCAATTTGATGATAGTTTCTTTATTAGATTTAGCAATAGCTTTAACAGCTTGCATTTTTATCGTAGCCACTTCATTTGCAGAAGTCTCTTGAGTTGCCGAAACTCTTGCGGCAGATACCTTTCTAGCATCCAAAACAGCAATTGCAGCTTCTTCTACAGCATTGGCTGCATTCTCTTTTGAGGCTTTTACTTCGTTAGCTAATTGTTCCTTTATCGTTGTTAATTCTCTAGCTGCCCGTTGTTTAGCTTCCGCCACTTGATTAGCTACTCTTTGTTTTTCATTAGCTGCATTTTCTTTTGTATTTCTTATCTCCTCTGCCTCAGCTTGCTTAATTTTTGCCACAGCCTCAGCTGCATTTCTTTTAGATGCAGCAACATTATTTGCAGACTCTTGCTGAGCCAAAGCTTCTCGTTCTTTTGCATTTGCTATTTCTCTCACAGCAGCCTCTTGTGCCTTTCTTACTTCACTAGCTGCACGCTCTTTGGCAGCTGCCACCTCACTTGCTGACATAGATTTTGTTTCTTTCTCTTTCTCTTTTGCAGCTCTAATTTTAACAGCAACTTCATCTTGAATTTCTTTCATCCTATTTTGAGAAATTTTTTGAGAAGCAGCAATTTCTTGAGCATAAGTCTGCTTTGCCGCCTCTGCTTTTTGACTAGCAGTTAAAACATTTGTAGCGGCTTCTTTTTGGGCTTTTGCTATTTCTTCTTCTGCTCTTCTCTTAGCTGATAAAACAGCCTCCGCTGCTTCCGTTTGAGCCTTAGCCTCCGCTGCCTTTGATGCTTCAATTTGCTTCCTAACCTCCTCCTTGATTCTTGTAATCTCATCCTTAGCTTTTTCTCTGGCAAGTGCTACTTCATTAGCAATCACATCTTTTTCCTCCGCTGCTTTTGCTTGAGCAACTCTAACTTTTTCAGCTTCTTCTTTATTAATATATTGAATAGTCTGCGCTGCTCTAGTTTTAGCATCAACCACTCCCTGAGCAGTTACCATTTTTTCCTCTTCAGCTTTTGCTTTTGCTAAAGCAATTTCTTCAGCACTTTGCTGTTGAGTATTTTCCATCTCAGACTTAGCCTTTGCTTTTTCTTCAGCTACTTGTTTCTTAGTATTGCTAATTTCTTCTGAAGCATTCTTCTTAGTTTCAGCAACTTCTGTTGCAGAAGCTTCTTTTTGTTTTGCAAAGTTCTCTTTCATTTCTGCAACCTCGGCAGCATTGTTTTCTAAAATTAAAGCCTTTTCTTCCTCACCTTTTCTTCTAGCTTCTGCCACATCAAAAGCAATTCTTTGTTTTTCCAAAACTCCATTTTCTCTCACTTGAGCAACCTTCTCAGCTGTCTCTTCCTTTACTTGTAAAATTTGTTCTGATGCAGTTTTTTTTGATTCAACAACATCTTGAGTTGTTTTATTTTTTTCCTTTTTAGCATTTTCTCTTGCGGCTAGAATAACTTGTTCCGTTTCTTCCCTAATATTTAAAAGTTCATTTTGTGCATTTTCTTTTGCTGAAGAAACCTCATCAGCATATTCTAATTTTGCCAAATCAAGTTTCTCCTTAATAACCTTAATTTCATTAGCAGACTTTTTCCTAGCATCAGCGACTTCCTGGGCACTATCTAACTTTGCTTTTTGTATTTCTTCCCCTGCTTTTTGTTTTGCTTCAGCAACATTTAGGTTTATTTTATTTATTTCGCCTGAGGCTTTTTCTCTAGCATCTCCAACTGAGGCTGCAACTTCTTGTTGTGATTTCTCAATTTCACGTTGTGATTTTTTTCTAGCATTTAATACCTCATTAGCATATTCAGATTTTTTTTGGGCAGCTTGCTCTCTTGCTGACGCAACTTCTTTTTGCAAAGCTGCTTTTATACGCTCTCCCTTATCCTTCTCAGCCTTAATTTCATCTTTTAAACTTTGCTTTATTTTTGATAATTCTTTTTTTAGCGCTCTTGTTTCTTCATCATCTAGTAAGCTAGCATCTGTAATTCTTTGCACCCTACCTATTCCTGATTTTGTGGAGGCACCATTATTATTACCTGATTTACCAGAAGAACTTCCACTTGTTGGAGAAAAATCATTTCCAGCCAAAACTGTATCATTTACTTTGGCTTTATCTACTGTAATATTAAAACAAGTTGAAATCGCTTTAAATTCTTTTTGACGATTAGAATTTACTGTAAACTTCACCATTCGACTACTTACATAATTTCTAATATAAATAGTACTTATAGTGGTGTTTGCAAACCAATTTATTGCTGCTATATCTATATCTAAAATATTGGTTTGAGTCGGTGCACCTCTTTGGTTGGTTATTTCTCCAGTTTCAATGAATCGATAACTTTTTCTAATATTACTTTTATCCATAAAAATCACCTCATCTCCTTCATTCAAATCAACCCCATTTTTAGAGGTAAACTTGGCAGTAATCCCTTGCTCATCGTTTACTAATTCAAGGCTATATGAATAGGTACCTCGAACAACTAAAATTTGTTCGGAAGTTCTTAAAAAATGTGTCCCACCAATTTTTTTATTTTCAGAAATTATATTTCCACAATTTTGAGCGGATAAAAATCCAAATGAAAAAATTGACAAGAAAAGAAAAAGAAAAAATTTTGAAAGGCTCATATGTTAAATTTTATCACAATATAACTAAAGTACAACTAAAAATTTTAAACGTATTCCTTAAATAAAAAAGTGTTCATTCTTATTTTCTATTAGCAAATAGAAATATTAATCCTTTGGAGAAAAAGAGTTTAACAAATTTTGATCCTTTTTTTTAAAACCCAAAAAAATAAACATAACGCATTGATTTAGAGTTCCAATTAGTTACACATAAGTTTAGATGTAATTTATTAGTTTAAAAAAATTAATGGCCAGTCAGATGAAAGTCATATAATAATTAAAGTAAATTATCGTTTTGCTGCCAAAAGGTAAAGTACAGCCATTCTAATTGCAACACCGTTTTCTACTTGTTGCAAAATAATAGATTGATCAGAGTCTGCTACATCACTTGTAATTTCGACACCTCGATTAATAGGTCCAGGATGCATTATAATTACATTGCTATTTAGACTATCTAACATCTCCTTATTCACTCCATAATATTGGGTATATTCCCGAATAGAGGGGAAATATTTAATGTCTTGGCGTTCTAATTGAATTCTCAAAATATTAGCAACATCACACCATTCTAATGCTTTTCTGATATCATATTCAACATCTACATTTAACTCTTTAATATATTTAGGGATTAGAGTTGGAGGTCCACAAACTTTAACTTTTGCACCTAATTTTTGCAAACAAAAAATATTACTTAAAGCTACTCTTGAATGTAAGATATCTCCTACAATGACTATTTTTTTGCCTCGTAGATCACCTAATTTTTCTTTCATAGAAAAAGCATCAAGAAGAGCCTGAGTTGGATGTTCATGAGTACCGTCACCAGCATTTATAATATTTGCGTCAATATGGTTTGCTAAAAAAGCAGGAGCCCCAGGAGCTGGATGACGTATAACCACCATATCTACTTTCATAGATAAAATATTATTGACCGTATCTAAGAGTGTTTCTCCTTTTTTTACTGAAGAAGAAGAAGCAGAAAAATTTACAGTATCTGCTGAAAGTCTTTTTTCAGCTAATTCAAAAGAAATTCTGGTTCGGGTGGAATTTTCAAAAAATAAATTTGCAACGGTTACATCCCGAAGAGAAGGGACTTTTTTGATAGGGCGATTAATAACTTCTTTAAAACTTTCAGCCGTTTCAAAAATTAATTGAATATCCTGAGGAGTTAGATATTTAATTCCCAAAACATGCTTGGTACTGAGTTCCTTCTGAATCATAGTCTTAATTTAAGGTTGCAAGGAAGACTTAAGCCAGTTTGTTTAACTGGCAGCAATGCAGCCTATTTATATTTATCTTCTTTTTTTGCGTATAAAATTATCTTATCATTCCCTGTTTCTTCTTGCCATTGTACCTCAACATATGCCTCATCAACTGCATCGACTACTACTCCAATATAGTCAGATTGAATTGGTAAATGGCGATTAAATCTTCGATCTACAAGAGCTACCAACTCCACTTGCTTTGGACGACCATAATGGTTTAGGGCAGTCATTGCAGCTTGTATCGTTCGTCCACTATACAAAACATCATCTATTAATATTACCTTTTTATCTTCAACTAAAAAATTCATTTCAATTGGATCTGCAGAAAGCGGTTTAATCCTAGTTCGAAAATCATCTCGGTAAAAAGTAATATCTAATTTACCATATTCAATGTCTTTAAGCTTGAGTATGCTAGTCAAACGCTCATAAATTCTATCAGCTAAGAAAACCCCACGAGGCTGTACACCGATGATACAAGTATTGTCAAAACGGTCATATCCTTCTATCAATTGGTGACAAAGTCGTTCAATCGTTAACTCAAATCGCCTATCTTCTAATATAGTTTTACCTTTTTTCATCTTACTAACAAATATAGTGTTTTTGTTTTAGTTGGATATTATTTTTCATTCATTTTCATTTCTTTCCTTTTTTGCATTATTTCAATAGTCTAAAACAGTTTTATTCTTTTTTTCTTTATCAAGAACCCATCATAAACTAATTATGTTATCTAAATTTCATTTACCTAGTTGATAATAAAGACAACTATCACCTGTTCTTTGTTAAGTTTAAGAACTTATCAAAAATACGTTCCAATATTCTTCGATCTTTGGTAATGATATTTCCAGTCCCTCCCATTTCTTGCAAAAATGGAATTGATTTTCCATAGGTAGTAATCAAACTATCTGGCATTTTTAACTCTATTAAATAATTTCCATTTTGAGGTAAAATTGATTTACTTTCCACTGTCGCCTTAACCACGCCAAATTCTTGATATGGGTAACCATCTAATCGAATATTAATTTCAAAACCCTCATCTACTTTCCCATTATTTGCAGCAGGTAAATAAGCTTTACCCATCATCTCTCCTACTCCTCCTTGAGGTACGATTGTCATTATTTCATCTCCATTTTTTAGAAACTGATTTTTAGAAATGACTTTCGGGAAAGATACTTGACCATCCATTGGGGAAAAAATTAAATATTTTTGTTTCCAATTTTCAATCTCACTTAATAATACATCTATTTGTTCCTTAAGTGAAATAGACTTTTCATTTTTGCCATCACTCCTATTCTCATTTAAATCGATAATCGTCAATTCTAAATTCTTAGCTTTCATTTTATTATCTAAATAATCTGTTTGCATCCGTTCAAGTTCTCTCTCATTTCGAAGTACCTCACTTTTCGCATCTTCTACATCTTTTATGCTAACAGCTTTATCAGCTAATAATTTAATCATCCGGTCTCGATTAGACTTCGCTAAATCAATAGCTCTTCCCATGGTGATTTCTTGCTTTTTTATGGACGCATTTTTACCTCCTAAATATCTTATCTGGGATTTTAAAGCCTCGATTTTTTTTACTAATTCATTTTTGTTTTCGAAAAAATTAAAATCGTTTAAATTCTGGGTAAAATCAGAATAAGAGGATTGAATTTCTCCGAGTTCTAAGTTTTCAGGGTAAGCCACATCAGACAAATCAACAGTTTTTCTAACTTTTACTTTTTCTAAAAAATTTTCTAAGATCACAATATCACGATGATTGGCAGGATTTTGAATAATCACTAATAGGTCATTTTCAACAATGACTTGTTTATCCTCAACTAAAAGGTTTTCAATTTTCCCTCCACTTTGAACAAACAAATGTACTGGTGGGATTTCTGTGGTCAAAATTACACGAGCTTGAATAATGTCTGGAAATTTCACTAAATAACTCATCCAAATCAACATCAAAACAGTCATAAAAATAAATGAAATCCCCCACTTTAAAATCCACCCAGGAGGTTTACCCAAAATGGTTTGAACTTGATCTTGCTCGGTAAGTTGAATGTCCGATGGATCGGTGATGAAATTTTCTTCAGGCATTTTATTAAAAATATTTATAAATGTTATTTGGAATTCTTTGCCATAAATTTATTCTCCAAGCTCTAACTGATTTTTAACTAAGTTAAAATAAGAACCTTTTTTCACAATCAGATCTTCATGAGATCCCTGTTCAATAATTCTTCCTTTTTCAAGAACAATGATTTGGTCTGCATTGCGAACTGTACTCAATCGATGGGCAACCACCACAACTGTTCTTCCTGAGAAAAATTGCTCTAAATTTTCCGTAATTATTCTTTCATTTTCAGTATCAAGCGCGTTGGTTGCTTCATCAAAAAACAAATACTCTGGGTTCTTATATACAGCTCTTGCTATCAATAATCTTTGCTTTTGTCCTTGAGAAATACCATTACCTCGAGAACCAATTATAGTATTATAACCCAAAGGCATAGTTTCTATAAATTCTTGAATATGAGCTAGCTGTACAGCATTCAATAATTTATCTTTATTTACAACATCTTCACTTTCTCCTATATTATTGGCAATGGTATCAGAAAAAATATAACCATCTTGCATAACAGCCCCACACTTTTGTCGCCACATTTTTTTTCTAAAATTCTTTAATAAAAAACCTCCTACCCTAATATTTCCATGTGTAGCTTCGTAAAAACCTAGGATTAGCTTAACAAGTGTTGTTTTTCCACTCCCACTAGTGCCAACAATGGCCGTAACTTTACCTTTGGGGATTGTTAAATTTATATCTCTCAAAACTAAATCTGACAATTTATTATATTGAAAACTTATGTTTTCAAAAACTATATCAGAAGTTTCAGGAAGTATCTCAATCTGATTTCCAACATTACTTTCTTCATCATCTTTACCATGAATTTCTCCTAATCGTTCCAAGCTCAAAGTAGCATCTTGACTACTCCTAATAAAGTTAATCATTTGAATAAGTGGTGCATTTAACTGTCCAACAATATATTGAACTGCCAGCATCATACCCAAAGTCATACTGCCATCTATTACAGCCTTGGCTGCGATAAATGAAATAAAAATATCTTTCAATTGATTGATGACTCCTGTGCCCGTATCTTGATACTGAGTAATAGTCAAGGATTTCATATTAGCTCGGAATAGTTTAGCTTGAATCTCTGTCCATTCCCAACGACGTTTCCTTTCGCTATTTTGCAATTTGATTTCTTGCATTCCTTGAATCAACTCTATAATCTTAGACTGATTTTCCGCTTGTTCTTCAAACTTCAAGTGATCTATTTCTCTTCTCTTTTTCATAAAGATTAATACCCACAAAATATAAAAAAAACTACCCGAGAGAAAAACCACAAAAATCGTTATATTGTAATATAACAATATAATTCCAAAAACGATCAAATTGAAAAATGAAAAAATGGCAGACAACGTACTTCCTGCCATAAACAACTCTATTCTTTTATGATCTTGGATCCTTTGTAATAAGTCTCCTGTCATTTTAGTATCAAAAAAGGCAATTGGCAACCGCATTAACTTAAAGAGAAAATCAGATAACAAGGCAATATTTACCCTAGTTCCAATATGCAATAAAATCCAATTTTGAATAATACCTACACTTGCTTGACTTAAAAACAACATCAGTTGTGCTCCTAAAATCAAGTATATAAAATTTATATTTTGATTTTCAATCCCAACATCAACAATGGACTGTGTCAAAAAAGGAAAGATCAATTGCAGCATACTTCCGAAGAGTAACCCGAAGAGCAATTGAACCATTAATTTTCGGTATGGCCTAAGATATTTGAAAAGAAAAGTAAGACCTGTCCGATTTAAAGTTTCCCCTTCTTGGGCGTAAAACTCAGGCGTTGGTTCAAGTAATAATGCAATCCCTGTTTCTTTTCCACTTAACCAATGATTATTAAATTCTGAAATTTTATATTTAATTCTCCCTTTCCCAGGGTCTGCTACCCAAATATATTTTTTGTTAATTTTATATACAACAACGAAGTGATTTTGATCCCAATGGACTATTGCTGGCAAAGGTGCATCAACCAATCCACCACCTTCCCCATCATCTGACCTTAGAGGTAACATCGCTGCAAAAGTATTCATTCCAATATGTTCCGCGCCTTCGCATATTCCTTGCAGGGATACACCTTCTCTATCAAGATAACAATGCTCCCGCAAATATTGTAAGCTAAAGGATTTCCCATAAAACTCCGCAATCATACGAAGGCAAGTAGGACCACAATCCATTTTGTCAAGCTGTCTAAAGTGGGGAAATGTCATTTTTATGTTTTGGTTCAAGTAGAAAAAAGGCCTATCTTTCATCTACAAAATAATCATTAATCATTCAATCTTGGAGCGAATTTATTTTTTATTTTTAACTCATGTCTTCGAGCATAAGTATCAAATAATTTTTCTTGTTCTTTTTTGCTCATCGTTGGATTATCTTCATAAAACCCTTTTACCAACCTTTGACGTTTTGCCTCGTATATAGATACAGCACAAGCAACAGAAATATTTAAACTCTGAACCATTCCAACTTGTGGAATTAAAAAATTTCCATCACAAAGTTTTAAAGTTTCATCCGTCACTCCAGCATGTTCATTTCCAAAAAGTAAAGCGACTGAAGCTGTTAAATCTAAATCATAAAGTGATTTACTATCTTCTGCCATATGAGTGCAAAATACGTGGTCATAATTTTTCCGGAGATGTTCAAAGCATGGTTTTGACTTGGTGTAAAAATTTACATCCACCCATTTACGGGCACCTGAAGATGATTTTGCTGCAAGATGAATTCTTTCTTCTGTTAAATGTGACTCAGTATTCAATATAAAAATCTCCTTGATTCCAACCGAATCACAGGTACGCATAACTGCCCCGATATTATGTAAATCGTGAACATTTTCTAAAACTACGGTAAGATTAACTTGTCGTTTGCTGGCTACTCTTTTAAATTTTTCGGTTCGTTCGGGAGTCATCATTTTTATGGTATGTTTACTAGTTGATCCGTTTATTCGATGAATTATTTGAAAAATAAATATCTTTAAAACAAAAGTTCAAAAAGTTTTTCTATTCTACAAATCTTTTTAGATCTTCCACTGAAAAATTCCATTCTGGAGTGTATATATCTTGATTTGGAACCAATTCATACCAAGGACTTAGTTTTTTATTCATAGGATTCTTTAGAATGTGTATATTTTGTGCCGGCATATAGCTTTGCGCCAACAAATATAACTTTTTTCCATGTGTATTTTCAATCATATCAACAATAATTATCGCGTGTCCTGGATAACCACCCTGAATAAATATATCTCCTATTTGCATATCTTCCAATGAAATAGATTTCATTTCTTTCTCCAAAGATGCCGTTCCTGCATAGGAGAAGATCTGAATTAAGTATTTTTTAAAACTAGAATAGGTATTATCTTTTTTTCCTGAATTAAAAAAAGTTACTCTATTGTCTTTGACTTGAGGTTTTCTACCTTTCCGCCAATCATCAAATGATACTTCTGTTCCATTTGTATAGTTGAAATGAATTTTTTCGAATTCTTTATTACTAAATAAAAATTCAGACCGTAATCGTATAACAGCATCTGCACATTGTTGTAGATCTCCTTTTCCGATATCAATATCGATAACACGAGCATGAACCCGCTGATTCCATTTCAAAGAACCATCAAACGTTTTCACTTTTTGATTTGGAGGGAATAATGGTAAATATTGTAACCATTGTTGAAAGGAATTATTATTTGTTTGTACTCTTTGAAAATCTTTCGGAGTTGGAATTTGATTGATGATAGAAGTCTCAGGATTATATACGGATTGCCACTGGTACTTTATTCCAAGAGGTACCCTTTTTTGAATCACAGTAGTTTTGGAAATTTCTTTATTAATGAAGAGTAGTGTATCATTTGAATCTATCTCTGTCTGACAACTCAAAAGTAACGCTACAGATAGCTCAACTATAAAAAATAATAAAATGGTTTGATGATTAAATTTCATTTTTAATATTTTATATCAGATGGGAAGTAATTATCATAAATTAAAAAAAGTCTATAACTTCAAACAAGTTATAGACTTTTTTTATTGCAAAAGACAATCTGATTTAATTTACTTTTTGGAAATGAAAGTCTTCAAATTTTAAAATATTCACAAACTTATTTTCGATGTAATTTATTTTATCAAATCGCTCGTTTGCAGCATCTTCTGGTGTAATAAATCTTTCAAATTCATACTTGGTAGACAACATCTGCTGATCTTCCCTATCAATTACATCTTTAAAATACATTCCATGCTTCATTAATTGCCTACCAGAATATAAGGTTATATCATACCCTCTAAAAGCTTCTTCTCTCGGAAGAGCTCCATATTTTTCATAGAATTTTGTAATAAATTCTTTGGTTTTTATATCCTCTTTATCTATAAAATTAGCAGTACTGACATGAAGCTGTAAGTTCTCAAAATAGTCGAATGAAATCCTTTCAAATTCCATCCACCGAGGCATACCATACATGACAACATCATTCTTAACTTTCGCAATCTCTACCTGACGCATCAGGTTACTAACAAAAGTTTCATTGGAATAAGAAGGCACAATAAATACTGTTGTTCGATCTTCTTGGATATATTGGGATAAATCAAGTTCTCCAAATTCTTGTGCTATTACAGGATCAATCCGATATTCTTTCAAAGGGACTGCATTAACTCCTGAAATTAATTTATGGGTATTTTGAAAATATTTCAATCGATTAACTTCTGCTATTTTATCTCTCACAACCAAAACAATTTGATCAGGCGAATAGAGATTCAAGGCATGTTTCATAATCATTTCACAATGACTTTTCAAACTTGGATTTGCCTGAAGGTAAAAAGGATTATCGGTTGTTATTTTTTCGCTTGTATTTACGGGAGATACTATTGTTTTTTGATTAATCTTTGCGAACTCTGCGACTTGCTCCAAAGGTTTTGAACCATATGGACCAATAATTAGGTGAGCATTTTGAAGAGCAGATCTATCTAAAATTAAACTAGTTTCTGCTTCAGATCTTTTGGTATCAATTACAGAAACATTTAATTTTGCTCCTTCGCTAGAAAGTTCATTCAAAGCTAATTTTGCTCCCTCATAAAAATGCAAAGTGGGCATCGAGCTAACATGAATTCCGCCTTCTAAAGTATTGACTTTATCAGAATTAAATGGAACCATAATTGCAACGTTATAATTCTCTAAAATTCCTGACTCACCATAATCAGCATTTATATCCGTAATTCCTGGCTTTGGTCCTAAATATTGCAATGAATCAGATTCAATTGGATCGTTGGCTGACGGACCTGCATCAGTCCATTTTACCGTATCCATTTCACCTTTGACCTCTGTAAGAAATTCATATCGGCCAGTTTTTGGGTTAAAAACTTTAGTTCCTTCTGGTGTAACTATTTCAGGAGATGGCGTATTGATTTTACCAAACCCGCAAGAACTTATTATTGTTGATACTAAAACAATTATAAAAAAACAGTACACACTTTTTAATACAAATGTTTGACAATTGGATCTTTTCATTTCTTGAATATTTGAATCTAAGACAACCTAGTGACCAGAGAATTTATTTCATTTATTCCCACTCTATAGTTGCGGGCGGCTTAGTACTTATATCATAAACCACTCGATTGATACCTTTTACATTATTGATAATTTCACTTGATACAATTGCCAAAAAATCATGTGGTAAATGACTCCACTCAGCGGTCATTCCGTCTAAAGAATTTACAGAACGTAGTGCAATCGTTTTTTCATAAGTTCTCTCATCACCCATAACCCCTACCGATTGAACAGGCAATAGTATAGTCCCTGCTTGCCAAACCTTGGCATAAAGATCGTATTTTTTTAGATTTTTTATAAAAATATCATCTGCCTCTTGAAGCATTTTAACTTTATTTTCTGTAATATCTCCGAGTATTCTAATTCCCAATCCAGGTCCAGGGAATGGATGTCTATTCAAAATATGTACTGGAATATTTAACTCCGCTCCTACTTTTCGAACTTCATCTTTAAATAACATTCGAAGCGGCTCTACAATTTTCAAATTCAATTTCTCAGGTAAACCACCAACATTATGGTGAGATTTAATCGTTACACTTGGCCCATGAACTGAAATAGATTCAATTACATCTGGATAAATAGTTCCTTGTCCTAGCCAAACAATATCTTCCAATTTATTAGCTTCTTCCTCAAAAACTTCAATGAATACTCTACCTATAATTTTTCGTTTTCCCTCCGGACTAGTCTCACCTGCTAACTCATCCCAAAACCTTCGGCTTGCATCTACTCCAACTATGTTTAGTCCCATATCCTTGTATGAATGTAAAACTTCTTCATATTCGTTTTTTCTCAACAAACCATTATCAACGAAAAAACAAATTAAGTTTTGCCCAATTGCTTTATGCAAAAGTTCAGCACCTACAGTTGAATCAACTCCGCCTGATATACCCATCAACACCTTTTGATCGCCAATTTTCTTTTTTAAATCTGCCACCGCTTCATCCACAAATGAAGCTGGTGTCCAATTACCAAGGCAACCAGCTATATCAATTAAAAAATTCGATAAAATATCTTTCCCCTCTAAACTATGAGTTACTTCTGGATGAAATTGAATGGCATAAACTGGTGCATCAAATACCCCATCTTTACTTTTAAATGCTGCGACTGGAATACTGTCTGTTCCTGCCAATAATTCAAATTGTTCAGGAATTTCAGTGATCGTATCTCCATGCGACATCCAAATTTGGCTATCTTTAGATATTCCTTTGAAGAATGGATCATCAAAAAGTGGTGCATTCAAGGTCGCTTTTCCATATTCTCTTTTCTCAGAACGTTGTACATTTCCACCATAATAGTTGGCTAAGTATTGTGCTCCATAACAAACACCTAACATAGGTTTTTTGCCAATAATTTTATCCAACTCAACTTGAAGGGCATCTTTTTCCAAAACAGAAAAGGGACTTCCTGAAAGAATTATTGCTTTGATGCTATCATCTATTTTTGGAATTTTATTAAATGGTACAATTTCGCTGTACACATTTAATTCACGAGTTCGCCGCGCAATTAGCTGCGTATATTGCGAACCAAAATCGAGGATTAGTATTTTTTCAGTCATATGCGCAAAGATAGTTTTTAGAAATTGAAAAATTGATATTTGATATTTGATTTTTGAGATGAAATAAAAATTAATCGAAATATAATATTTGAAAAATAAAAAATTTACAGGTTAGCTTAATTAACTTTAAACAAAACGTTTCATTTTAAAGAAAAAAAACTTATTTTTATTTAACTAATCTTTTACTCAAAAAAAAACATGCGAACAATTACACTAAAAACATTTATACTTTTTTCATTAATTTTCTTCTTTTTCACTTTCTCATTTGCTCAAAGGGAGGAATGTGGTTCAATCCTTCCCAATGATTTTGAACTTCAGAAATACAAAAAACCTGAGCAGTATCAAAAATTCATGGAAACTTTTGACAACAACTATCTAAATCGTCCTCCCACAGCAGGCAGTTGTATCAATAATATCCCTATGCAAGTCCATATAATTCGCAGATCAAATGGTACTGGTGGATTAACTATCTCTGAATTAAATTCAGCCATGACTACTTTGAATTTAAGATATGAAGCAGCCTGTATGGCCTTCTATGTTTGTGGTTCAATTAATTATATAGATGACGATCAATATTACAACTTTAATACTAATGATGAACCTGCATTAACAGCTGCAAACAATGTGAACGATGCGATTAATATTTATTATGCAAATTCAGTAGGAAACGGTTCCTCAAATTTTTGTGGTTACGCATATTATCCTGGTGGACCAGATGTGATATTAATGGCTAATGGTTGTGCAAATAATGGAAGTACTTTACCACATGAAGTTGGTCATTTTTATGGCTTACCACATACACATGATCAGGGTAATGAATTGGTCAATGGATCCAACTGCGCCACTGCTGGAGATAATTTTTGTGATACACCTGCTGATCCTAATCTTTCAGGAGTTGTTAATTCAAGTTGCGTTTATACAGGAACGGCTACTGATGCAAATGGTGATACATATATTCCTGACCCAACAAACATTATGTCCTACTCTAGAAAACTATGTAGAACTTTTTTCTCTTCAGATCAATTAGCTGAAATAGTTTTCAATAATAACTTCGAGCGAAACTATTTTGATTGTCCTGACTTTGATGTAGATTTTACTGCAGATATTACCCAATCTTGTACCTTCCCTATAACGGTTAATTTTACTGAAACCGCTGTTGGTGAAACTACTTATGAATGGGATTTTGATAATGATGGTACTGTAGATGCCACGACTCCTAACCCTAGCCATACATATACATCTGTAGGCAGTTACACTGTGAACTTAACAGTCTCAGATGGAACATCGTCTATCGCTAAAGTTAAAACAGCTTATATTGAAGTAGGATCTCTATCTTTTCCTCACTCAAGTAACTTAGATAACTTTACTGCCAACACAAACGCCACAGGCTTTGAAGATGGATGGACTGCTAGTCCAAGCGGAACAACAAATGCTTACAGATGGAATACAAATAATGGTGAAACTCCATCAAATAATACTGGTCCTGAAGTAGATCAATCTTTAGGAAATGCAACTGGAATTTATGTTTTTTCAGAAGCAAGTGGATATGATCAAGGAGATATTGCAGAAATAACTAGTCCTTGCCTAGATGTTCCATTGAATGCCGTCGACCCTTATGTAAGTTTCCATTACCATATGTATGGCTCAAGTATGGGCAACTTGCATATTGATTTATTTGACGGGACAAGCTGGATTAATGATATTACCCCCGCAATAATTGGTCAACAACAATCGGCTATGTCTGATCCATGGATTGAAAAAACTTTTGATATAACTGCTTACAAAGGTTCAGCTATTCAAATAAGATTCCGTGCAATACGCGGTAACGGATGGCAAAGTGACATAGCTATTGATAATCTTGAGTTATTAGAGACAATGGCTCTTCCTATCGAATTAGTAAATTTTGAGGGAAAATCAAATTCCAAAGGAGAAAATATTCTATCTTGGGAAACTTCAAGCGAAATTAATGCTTTTCATTTTTTAGTAGAACACTCTGAGGACGGAGTACAATTTGAAACAACAGGAAAAGTTGAGGCAATTGGTAACACTAATTCAATTTCTAATTATCGATTCATACATTATTTCCCTTCTACCCCCCATAATTATTATCGCTTAAAAATGATAGATCGAGATGAGTCATTCGAATACTCCTCTATCATTTATTTGCCTTCTGAAAAACAAAATTCTGAAATAACCGTTTTTCCTAATCCAAGTTTAAATATTTTCCAACTTCATCGATCAAAAGAAAATAGTAATTGGGAAATATTGGTATTTAACTCTATTGGACAATTGATTAAGTCAACTATGTGGCAGGTTGGAGAAGAAAGATACGAATTAAATCTTGAGCAATTCGCAGAAGGAGTTTACACTATCCAGATCTCTAACCAAAATAGTCTCATCGGAATTCATCGACTGATAAAAATTAAATAACATTCTCCTTAAAATAAGCCCGATTTTCTCACTTAATAATTCGGGCTTATTTTTTTTTGGAAACTATGCTTTACCCGATTTAACAACATAAGTCTTACCTGGCCAACTCTCTCTAATTTTGACTAAAGTTTCATACAATAATAACATGGAGATCTTAAAAATTGTACCCTTCCTTTTTATATTTCTTTCATCTTCTTCCCTCCTCTCTCAGTCTGTTGATTGGGAAACTTTAGAAAATGCAGAATTAAAAGAGACAGAAGATTTCGTGAAAATTGATTCCCTAATTTTAAAATTAATTAATTGGTTAGGAAATCACCACCTTGATCATAAAGATCGAATTAAAGCCAATTCTATCTTTATGAAATGGATGACAGGTAGTCCAAGTGTAACCGTGAACCTCGATAACTATTTAATGAGTTACACCAAGAAGAATGGTGATTTTTTATTGCTTTATATGGCAGGATGGTCAAAATATGTTTTGGAAAATCCGGATAAAAAAGAGGATACCTTTGGGGGAAGGATGGCTGGTGTAAATTACTTTTTAGATTATTATGAAAAGGGTAAAGACTCTGGCGTAAAAAAGGACCGAAAGGTGGTCAAGCTTTTGAAAAAAAGAAAAGCCGGTAAATTAGAGAAATTCATTGCACAGAAAATTGAATAAACTATCAATGCAATAACAAAATCAGCTAAGACTAAAAATGCAATTACCTAAATTCAATTTTAATTTACAACAAAAAGACTCCTGCATAAAATCTAGAAAGCTCCTTTTTAAAAAAATAAATGATTTTATTCAATAATTAATTTTTGGTTAATTTCTCCATTTTTATTTTTTACGAAATACATTCCTTTCGCAAAATTGGATAAATCAAGCTGATCGCCATTTTCAATCAGTTCTACTTTCATTAATATACCTTGCAAATTATATATCTCAATCACCTCATTTTCACTACCTATTAGCTCAAAGGAGATAATATCCATACTTGGGTTTGGGAAAAACGAAATAGCAGTATTCCCCTTCCTAACTTCCACCGCTGCAATTGAACTAAAACTATACTTTCCATCAAAGTCAACTTGTTTAATTCGATAATAATTAACTCCCAGTGGTGTATTGTCATGATAATAATAAAAATCAATTTCTTCTTGGAGATTTTCCAAAATCTTTATTTCTCCGATCGATTCAAAATCACTTCCATCTCGACTATGTTGTACCACAAACTTTTCATTATTAAATTGTTCAGCAACTGACCATTTTAAATCAGTTTTTCCATTATTGTATAATGCTTTTAAAGGTGTAGTCCAAGTCAAAGGAAGCGGCTCAAATAAATCCACAGACATATTTATTTCATCCCAGCTCAAAATATCATTCGTTACAAAAAGAGAAGCTTCATAATTCCCATAAGCGGAATAAGTGTGTGATGGATCTTGAAATGCACTTGTATTTCCATCTCCAAAATCCCAAAACCAACTAACAGCCCCTGTAGTCAAATCAGTAAAATCAACTTCTAAACCTCCTGTAGAAAAAGTAAAATTTGCATCGGGCTTGTGTTGCAACCAAAGGAAATTAGATGACTTCATTAAAATAGAATCCCAAAACATATTTCCACCTGTTCCATTCTCCCAAGTTCCGTTAGATGTTCCATAAAATTCATGATCTTCTCCTGTTAAAAAATAAATTTCCTTATTCACAGCACCAACACTATTCAACTCATTATTAATTAAATTACTCCCATAAACATCTGGAAATAATGATACTCCAAAAGGGGATCCACTATTAAATGGCACAGTGCCATCATCAGATCCATGAGCCATAAAGATTGGTTCATTTTCAGCAGCTGAAATCAAATTCACATCAACCACAGCGCCCCAAAGAGATATAATACCATTGGGTGTTCCACTCTCACTCAAATTGCTTCCTCGATCAAATAGACCTAAATCTGGAGCAGTGTGAAAAAATGGAAAAATTAAATTCGAATAATTCACTTCATTTGCTAATGCAGGTTTCTCAGAAGCATCTGTCATGTAAATACTATGCAAAGCAATGAATGCCCCAGCACTACTTCCCGCTATATAAACTTGATTCGGATCAATACCCAAACTTACAGCATTAGCTCGGATGTGCCTTACAGCAGACCTTCCATCCTGCAAACCTCGGAAAGCAGCTCGAGTAGAGTGCATTTCTGTATTGAATAAAAAATACATGCCTTGTCGATAATCAATAGTTGCAGTCACATAACCTTTTCGAGCAAACGAATCACAAAAAGCAATCATGTCATCATGATTTCTATTACCCGTGATAAAACCTCCTGAATGTGCAAAAATAATAACTGCTCGGTTATTACTTGTATCCCCAGTCGGCTCATAAATATCCATTATTAAATCTTCTGTGGTAGTATTACTCTCAACACCATATGAACCTGCCAAAAATGGGGCAGTATCAAACACCACATTTGAAGTTACAGTTGATGAAGGAAAAATCGTTTCAGTATAACGTTTGACTTGTGCAACTACAGAAAAATAAAAAAATATGAACACCAAGGGTAAAAGTATTTTTCTCATGGAAAATTAATTTATTAAAAAAATTCTATTTCTTTACTAAAGATATATTTTTTGGTGCAAAAAAATTAATTAGAAAAAATAAAGTAACACTTTTTCGTAATTTTGTTTAAACAATGAAGCTTAAAAAAAAAATTAGATGGCAATAGTAAAATTTACATATGCTTTAAAGCGGTTTTACCCCAATCTTAGTGATTTAGAATTAGAGGTAAAAAATGTAAATGAAATTTTAGAAAAAATTGACACTAGGTATATTGGGATTAAAAACTACTTGGTTGATGAAAGAGGTGCTTTGCGAAAACACGTCAATATTTTTGTGGATGGAGAATTGATTTTAGACAGGATTAAAATGACAGATTCGGTAGATCATACAAGTGAGATTTTCATTATGCAAGCATTGAGTGGAGGTTAATAAATATTTTCTTTTTTCTTAGCTTCCCTTAAGGCAAATTTTTAATCCATAATGAATACAAAAACCACTTTTAAATTGGTATTCAAAAGATTGATGATCCATCTCTACGAAGCTGACAAATTGATATGTGAAAAATTACATTTTATGGAAACCCTTATAAATTTGGTTAACGTAAAAATCGAAGTAAAACTAAAATAGGCTTACTTAAATCATAGACATTAAAAAATATAATTACATTAAAGTGAAGACGAAGGCAAAACCTGGGAAGAATTAGAAGCTCTTACAAATACCAAATCTACTATCCTGCAATACTTTTTTGTCTTTTCAACCCATTCAAGAATTGAAAAAATAACGAATAGGTTGGATTAAATAATTTCAGCAGAATTATTTAAAGGTACAAATAGTGATAATGGATTTCAATTAGTCAAATCTCTCTAGAATAATTCTTCAATAATGTAACATTTACCTGGCCGAAGTTTTGACTAACCTTAATCTCATTAAATTATTATTGATCCTTAAAATAGTGATCACACTTATAACAAAGTTTTAAAAATAATTTCTTTTCTTATCCTAATACTAAATCTGGGCAAAGCCTTCACTTCGTTTTAACTAATCAAAATCTAATTTCACTCTTAACTATTAAGCACTTTAAAATTCGATTCCCCTTCGTAATTAGTTTTATTCAAAAGGATATTTTAATCCAATTTGACCGCGAATTACATCTGTAATTTCAATCAAATCTAAACTATTTTGATGAGACCATAAATTACTCTCTATTTTATGTTGTGAAAGACATTTTTTACATTCCTCAATTTCATAAGTGTATCCTTTTCCAAATTTCGGTAGCGTATATTTATTCTTCTCATATCCATTTTTATCGCCTTTATTACCCTTGATAAGAGTATAACCTTCAGATTCGTGCCAGACTGGATCAATAAAAATTCGTCCTTCGGTTCCATAAATCCTTGCCATCATATCTGATTGAGAAACAAAACCACTCATTATGTTGGCCATTCCATTTTTATATTTAAAAATAGCTGAAGTTTGTAAATCAGCACCTGTGGTGTGCATTCTACTTGCGGCCAATATTTGTTCTGGTTTACCAAAAATAACATAAGCTAGAAAAACTGGATAAACTCCCATATCCATTAATGAGCCTCCTCCTATTTCCAAATTTAACATGCGGCTATCATCTGCATCATTCCTAGCAAAAGTAAAATCTACATTTAAGTAATTTACCTCACCGATAGAATTATTCTTAATTTGATTTAATACAGCACGCACTGTTGGATTGAATCTTGCCCAAAAAGCTTCCATCAAAAAAACATTATATTTCCGGGAAACTTCCACCATTCTTTGAACATCTTTCCGATTAATTGCCAATGGTTTTTCACATAATACATGCTTTCCATTTTTCATAGCTTCAATACTCAACTCAGCATGTGAATCATGAGTAGTTGCAATATAAATTATTTCTACCTCGTCATCTTTAAAAAGTTCTTGATAACTCCCGTAACTTCTTCCAATTTCATGTTGTCCTGCAAAGTTTATTGCATTTGACATTGACCGAGATGCACAAGCTACAATTGAAACATCTTCAATTAATTTTAAATCATTGACAAACTGACCTGCTATTTTTCCTAAACCTAAAATACCCCAATTAAGTGATTTATTTTTCAATATCATTTGAAAATTATTGTTTATTTTAAAACTATAAATGTGTATTTTTTATTTCGCCTTATTTCTTTATAGATACCCAACCAATTACTCACCGTATGGCAGAACACCAAAACCAGGATTAAAATAGTATTTTCTGTGAACTAATAAATTTCCTCCCTCACTTTCACTTATCGCTAAAATATTAATCAGGTTAAATACCAAATCAAAATCAATAGGAAATTCTATGGAAGCTTGAATAAATCCAAAAAGTGAAGCTGGCGCATTTAAATTAAATTTGTGCATTGGATTAAAAAGAAAAATAAATCAAATATATTTTTAAAATTATTGCAAGCTTCTTAGTAGATTGGTAAATAATACTTTAAAGATACATTCTAACCTTGGCCTCTCTTACCTAGTTCAATAACTTCCATAGCTTTTATTTTTCTTCCATCAACTGCAAACCTTACCATGGTTTTTATTTTATGAAAACCAGAAATACCAGCAGCACCCGGATTAATATGCAAAAGATCGTTTTTACGATCAGGCATAATCTTTAAAATATGTGAGTGCCCTGTTATAAAAACATCGGCATTAGTTGCCTTCATATCTTCTCGAACTCTTGAGTTGTATCGTCCGGGATAACCACCAATATGAGTAATCCATACTTTCATCTCTTCACACATGAAAATATTATTTAAAGGAAATGCAGCTCGAATGGTTGCATTATCAATATTTCCATAGACAGCACGAAGTGGTTTAAACGCCTCTAATTTTTCCACGACTTGCATTGAGCCAATATCTCCTGCATGCCAAATTTCATCTACCTCACTAAAATAATCATAGATTTTTTCATCAAAATAACTATGTGTATCTGAGAGTAATCCAATTCTCTTCATAGATTTTTACATATTTCCAGTTAATCTTCCTTTTCAATTTCAACCTCAATTAATACACTTTCTAACCAATTTTTTATTGTCAAATCTTTTCAAAGCTCCCAAGTTCTCTTAGTAACTAATTCAACTTTTCAATAGACTTACAACGACAAAACACCCACCACCGCAAACCACCATATATTCAACTCCTGATGCTAGCTTTTCATTTTTATTGAAAAATGTAAAATAGAACTTTTTTAAACATTATTCACAAAACAATAGATTAGATTTCCACGTATTTTTTTTTACATTTGACTTTTGTCGTAGGATAATAGGTTCTATTGACCAATACCATTTTAAATTAAATTTTTAAATCTATGAATAAATTAGTTGTGAATGTTCAGGAAGCGGTAAAAGATATCGAATCTGGAATGACTTTGATGCTAGGTGGTTTTGGGTTATGCGGTATTCCTGAGAATTGCATTGCTGCTTTAGTTGAAAAGGGTATCACCAATTTAACTTGCATTTCAAATAATGCCGGTGTTGATGATTTTGGTCTTGGGTTGTTATTACAGAAAAGACAAATTAAAAAAATGATCTCATCATACGTAGGAGAAAATGATGAATTTGAACGACAGATGTTAAGCGGAGAATTAGAAGTGGATTTAATCCCTCAAGGTTCATTAGCTGCAAGATGTCAAGCTGGTGGTTCTGGAGTTCCTGCTTTTTTCACACCTGCAGGATATGGAACTGAAGTCGCTTTTGGAAAGGAAGTAAGATATTTTGATGGTAAACCTCATATTTTAGAACATGCATTATCGGCTGATTTTGCTATTGTTAAAGCTTGGAAAGGGGATCGATATGGCAATCTTTTATTCAAAGGTACTGCTCGGAATTTTAATCCACTAATGGCTATGGCTGGACAAATTACGATTGCTGAAGTTGAGGAGTTGGTTGAACCTGGTGAACTTGATCCAAATACGATTCACACCCCAGGAATTTTTGTTCAAAGAATTTTCCAAGGAGAAAAATATGAAAAACGGATAGAACAACGAACGGTGAGACAACGTGAAAACAGTTAATGAAAAAGGTTATCAGTTTTAGGTTTTGTTCCTTTCAATTCGGTTAATCAACTATTAATCAATCACAATTAACCATTAAAAAAATGTTAGATAAAAAAGGTATTGCTAAAAGAATAGCACAAGAATTACGGCATAATTGGTATGTCAATTTAGGCATTGGGATTCCAACGTTGATCGCTAACTATATTCCTGAGGGGATTGATGTCGAGTTCCAATCTGAAAATGGAATTCTTGGAATGGGGCCATTTCCATTAGAGGGAGAAGAAGATGCAGACATGATTAATGCAGGTAAACAAACGATTACTCCTATGCCAGGTGCCTCTATCTTTGACTCTGCGACTAGCTTCGCGATGATAAGGGGAAAGCACATTCAATTAACGGTACTAGGGGCAATGGAAGTGGCTGATAATGGAGACATTGCTAATTGGAAAATCCCTGGTCGAATGGTTAAGGGCATGGGTGGGGCGATGGATTTGGTTGCCTCGGCTGACAATATTATTGTTGCAATGATGCACACAAATAAACGTGGAGAAAGTAAATTGCTGAAACAATGCTCCCTGCCATTGACAGGGGTCAAGTGCGTCAAAAAAGTAGTAACGAATTTAGCAGTCTTAGACATAACTCCAGAAGGCTTCAAATTAATTGAACGTGCCCCAGGGGTTACTGTTGAAGAAATAAAAAACGCGACAGAAGGTCGATTAATCGTTGAAGGGAACATTCCTGAAATGAAAATTGATTGACCTTCTCCAAAAGTTACTATATGAATCTTTAAACTAACAGCGAATAATTTCCCTACTGTCTATTTGCAATCACCTATGACCTTTTAGATAGTTAATAAACCTACTAAAGTGTTTTTTAATATCTAACAGAACAAGAATCAAAGGTAAATTATCAAAGTATCCATAACCTTTCTAATATTATATAAGTTCATTTTAGACTAGACCACACAACTGAAAATAGAATCAACTTTTCTATCAAACTTGAAATTAACGGCGAATGGTTATGTTTAATAACCATTCGCCGTTTGGCATTAATTATTGCTCTGTGACATTTTCATTGCTCTTCTTTTCGCTTTCATTTCCTTAAAGTAATCAGAGAAAATTGCCCTAGCAATCATCAACTTCATTATCTCATTGGTTCCCCCATAAATCCGTGATACTCTGGCATCAGCCACCATTCTTGTAATGGGATATTCCCACATGTATCCATACCCACCAAACAATTGAAGACACTCATCCAACATTTTTCCTTGCATTTCAGTTGAAGCATATTTAGCCATGGAAGCAAGTTCAGGAGTTAGTTCTTTTCGTGCCAAAAGCTCAGTGCATTTATCAACAAAAGCAGTATTTATTTCCAGCTGAGTAGCTACTTCAGCCAGTTTGAATTGTGTATTTTGGAAAGCACAAATTGGTTGTTTAAAAGCAGTTCGTTCCTGGGTGTAGGCAGCTGTTAATTCCAATCCTCCTCTTACTGAACCAATTGCTTGGAGAGCAATAGTCAATCTTTCTCTAGGTAATTCTTGCATCATGTATATAAATCCCTTGCCTTCTTCTCCAATCAAATTACCTTTAGGAACTTTTACATTATCAAAAAACAATTCACAAGTATCACTTGTTTTAAGACCTAATTTTTTAAAGGGTTTCCCTTTCGTAAAACCATCTAAATCAGCATCAATTATAATTAGACTAATTCCATTCTCTGTTTTGCAAGCCGTCAAAGTAAAATCCGAAGTATAACCAATTGTGATGAAAGTTTTACTGCCATTTACCAAATAATGATCACCCATATCAACTGCGGTAGTTCGAATAGCCTGAACATCGCTTCCTGTAGAAGGTTCAGTCATTCCAAGGGAGCCAATGCTTTCTCCTGAACACATTTTTGGCAAATATTTATCCTTAACTACGTCACTTCCATGTTTTTCGATATAAGGAATAACTATATCTGAATGCATTGAAATTCCTGGAGAATCGGCACCAGTTTTTGCAAAAGTTTCAATTGCCAATGCACTAAAACTAAAGTCCAAGCCTGAACCTCCATATTTAGGATCAAGGGTCAGCCCCAATAAACCTAACTCTCCTGCTTTTAACCAAACTTCACGGGAGCAAGCTGTATTTTTTTCCCATTCCTCTCGATTAGGTTCAACCTCTGTTTTAAAAAATTCTAAAACTGTCTCTCTCAACATTTGATGTTCTTCAGACCCATAAACATCTCGAGGTAATTGAATACTTGAGCTCATTTATTCTTTTTTTACTTTTAAAATAATCATTTACTTGTCAAAATTATTGGTAAAAAAAACTAAAACCGTATAACTAGGGAAAGTAAAAACAAATTAATCTTCAGTTGTGGACAAATCCTATTTCATTTCTTTTTCCAAATTTTTCCTTATAAATATACGTGCATCAATTGCAGTAAGTTCAGGTAACTCTTCCATCGGAACATGTCCAGCGTTCGGATAGATGATTAACTCGGCTCCTTCAATATCTCTCTGAAACTTAGGAGCATCTTCCACAGAAATCCATTCATCAGTTTCTCCCCAAAGAATTAAAGTAGGGGTTTTTATTGCAGCAATTTCTGACGTGTCTATTGTTTCTTTTGACATAGCTCTGTCTACAAATGCTTGTCGATTTCCTTCTCTCAAATACAATTCATAATAACGATTAACTAACTTATCTGTCACCAATTCATCATTATGAAATACCTCATTCATACTTTTATAAAACAAAGATTTTGGTGTAATGGTTTTCAAAAATTTACTCGCATATTTATTTGAAGCTAATCGTAAGGCAAATGGTAATTCACCTTTTCTAGGATATCCAATCGGATCAATTAATATCATACCTTTTACCTTATTTGGAAAAAGTGAAGCATATTTCCAAGCAATCCCACCTCCCAAAGAATTTCCTGCAATGCTGAATTGATCTACATCAATTTGCTTAAGAAAAGTGTCTAAAAATTTAGAATAATATGCTAAAGTATATTCTTTGTCAGGATTTGGACCAGTCAACCCAAAGGCTGGCATATCTAGACTAATTACTTTAAAATCCTTTTCTAAAACTTCTGTCCAACCTTCCCAAGTGTGCAATGATGATCCCGTCCCATGAATCAGAACTAATGGTTCACCTTCCCCATTAATTCTGTAATGAACTGGCATTCCATTCATTTCAATAAACTGAGAGTTATCATATGCCCATTTTGATTTTAATTCCTCAAACGACTTATCAGATGCATAATTCATCCAAGTGTAACCTAAAATTATCAGGATAATAACTCCTATAATAATTAGTACTTTTCTTAAAATAAATTTCATTTTTTTTACATTTTAATTAGTGATAATTCCTTCTTCATTTTTAAAAAGAATCAAGCTTCCCAAACTACTTTTTCATTCGCTTCATGCCAGGCAAGATATTTATCATTATATCTTTCATCAATTTTTCCTCGGCGAATTTTCAGAGTAGGTGTCAACATTTCATTACTTTCTGACCAAATTTCTTTGTTAATGATAATCGTTGAAATTTTCTGATAACCTGATAAATTAGCATTTGTCCTTTTCAACTCTTCATTTAGAATTTTCTCAATCTGTTCTTTTTCTGTTGCCATAGCAATCTCTGAGAGATTTACTAAAGCAACTGGTTGAGGAGTAGTTAAACCTGCTACGCAAACTTGTTCAATAAAATCACTTTGCGATAATTTCTCTTCTATCGGATTTGGAATAATGAATTGTCCCTTCGACGTTTTAAAAGAATCTTTGACTCTTCCTACAACTCGAAGAAAACCATTTTTATCTATCCATCCTCTGTCTCCACTATGCATCCAACCATCAATTATAACTTTTGCAGTTAAATCTGGATCTTTATAATAACCCTTCATCATCCAAGGGCTTGCCATCAAAATTTCTTGAGTAACTGGGTCTACTTTTATTTTACAATTTGGAACTACCTCACCTACCGAATCGGAAGGTGTATTTCTTCCTGGTCCGTTAGTTATTGAGCCACATACTTCAGTCATTCCATAAGCTTCAATCAAATGTAAACCTAGCTTTGCATACCAATCTTTTAAATATTGAGGAGTGATTGCTGCTCCAGTTGCAGTAATTTGAGCATCGCGCAGTCCGAGCGCAGTTCGTAATTTTCTTTTAACAATCCCTGAAATAATTGGAATTTTAAACAACATATCCATTTTTTTTTGAGACATTTTAGCTAATACCCCTAGGTAAAACTTTGTCCAAATTCGTGGCACAGCAAAAATTGAACTGGGCTGAGTATCTTGTAAATTTTTCGCAAAGGTTGCTAATGATTCTGCAAATGAAATTGATCCTCCATAATAAATTGCTGGTGAAGAAACACCTAATCTCTCTGCAACATGATTTAGAGGTAAAAAGGAAAAGTATTTATAGGACTTTAATTGATTTTTACCTAAAAAATTTGTCAACTCCTCATTCCTAAATATCATTGCAGGAGCCTTGTAGGTATGCATAACTCCTTTAGGCGTGCCTGTTGTTCCGGAGGTAAAAAGGATTGTCCATAAATCATCCAAATCAGGAATATAATTTTCTTTAAATGGAATATTTGATGCTATTAATTCATTCCATTTTTCGCCAATTTCAACTTTCGAATTCCCTGTGTAATGGGGAAATCTAATTACAATTACATTATCTGGAATTCCCTCTGCTCGATCACCCCAAGCATCATACTTACCACAAAAAATTGCTTTTAAATCAGCTTTTATTATTACTTCATTCAATTGATCTTTAGGCAGACTTGGATAAAAAGGAACCGAAATATAACCGCCCATCATAATGGCTAAATCAGCTAATATCCAGTGATAACAATTCTTAGATGAGATACCAATATGATCACCTTTCTTAAGTCCTGCGGCTCTTAGGGCTGATGTCATTTTCCGAGCTTCTTGGCCTGCCTCGGCATAAGTTAATGTTTTCCAATTTTCACCTTGTGGTTGTCGGAGAAAAATACTACCTGGTGTTGTCTTTTCCCAATGAAAGAAACATTCATTAAGTGTTTTTAGATTTTCGTATAGTTTTGACATTATAAATTAATTTTGTCTTAAGATACAAAAACACTAATGAAACCAACCATTTTATACTATTTTTCAAGCAAGCCAAATTGCCCTAAATGATACCTATAATGATTGTAATTAAACAACTCTAATTGATCAAAGTCCAATTCGCCAAAGAATTTGTTATAACATTTAAACGTTGGATTTGCTTCATAATGAGCGTAAAATCTTTCTATTGCCACTTCAACTTGTTCTATGGCACTTTTTAAATCCTTGAACTTTAAGTCCGGTAAATCCTCCTTAGTTTTATCGCTGGGACGGTATTGAAAGATGGCACCTCTCTCAATAAATTTTTGAAATCCCACTTGTCCCTTTGTTGGCGGCTTTTCCACTTCTCCCACTCTTTTGGTACAACTTTTTAAAGTCCAAGAAAGATGTTCTACCATGTGCTGAGCAGTCATCAATCCAAATTCGGGGGACGAATCTGAATTCAACTTTGATAAAAGTTCCATTACATCTTTGTGCATAAAATCTTTTTTATTTTGTGTTATACTCATTGATCAAAATAATTTAATGAATAAAAAGGTTAAATTAGAAAAACATCAAACAGATACCGTTTTATTATGTGATTAAAAGGAATTTATTAATACTTAGTTATAAGAGTATAATTTTTTACTCTAAAAAAGCATTAGCCTTTTAACAAAATACCCTTCATTTTAAATCAAATAAATTAAAAAATCATTTCAGCCCCCCAGATTGACATATTTAATTTAAATTAAAAAAGGTGAAGCTTTTAGCTTCACCTTTAATATTTACATGATCTCTCAAAAAGAAAAATGAATTACTTTTTCTTTTTTGGTGCTACTTTCTTTACTACAGCTTTTTTAGGTGCAACTTTTTTAGGTGCTACCTTTTTGGCTACAGCTTTCTTTGGTGCAACTTTCTTCGCTGCAACTTTTTTAGGTGCTACCTTTTTGGCTACAGCTTTTTTAGGTGCAGCTTTCTTCGCTGCAGCTTTTTTAGGTGCTACTTTCTTTGCTACAGCTTTTTTAGGTGCTACTTTCTTCGCTGCAGCTTTTTTAGGTGCAGCTTTTTTGGCTGAAGCTTTCTTTGGTGCAACTTTCTTCGCTGCAGCTTTCTTTGGTGCTACCTTCTTCGCTGCAGCTTTCTTTGGTGCTACTTTCTTCGCTGAAGCTTTCTTTGGTGCTACTTTCTTCGCTGCAGCTTTCTTTGGTACTACTTTCCTCGCTGAAGCTTTCTTTGGTGCTACTTTCTTCGCTGAAGCTTTCTTTGGTGCAACCTTCTTCGCTACAGCTTTCTTTGGTGCTACTTTCTTCGCTACAGCTTTCTTTGGTGCTACTTTCTTCGCTGAAGCTTTCTTTGGTACTACTTTCTTCGCTGAAGCTTTCTTTGGTGCTACTTTCTTCGCTGCAGCTTTCTTTGGTGCTACTTTCTTCGCTGAAGCCTTCTTTGGTGCTACTTTCTTCGCTGCAGCTTTAGCTTTAGCTTCCGCTTTTTTCGCAGCAACCTTTTCTCTTGTTGCTTTCTTTGCAGCAGATAAATCAGCTCGTGGGATTACATTTATTTTCCCTTCATCACCATAAAATTCTCTTGACTTTTTATTGTAAGCATCAGCAGCTTCCACGGCTGTATCAAACATACCAATATGAATAGATTTTCCTTTGTTAGAAATCACCGCGCGAAACCTTGTACTTTCTTTGTAGACACCAGTAAATCCTGCCTTACTACTAGATTTTCTTTGCCTACTAGCTGTAGAACGAGAACGAAAAGCTAAATTATCAATTCGACAATCTAATTTATTTCCATTCAATGCACCTACTAATTTTTTAGTCTTAGATCGTCCTTTTTTAATGAACTTTTCTGCGATTAATTTATGTAGATATATTGTTTCAGTCTTATAACCACCCTTTTTCTGTTTCTGAGTTCTTTGAAAAACAGCACATCCACTTGAATGTTTTCTTAGTCTTGTGATTATATCTATTCCACTTAGATATTTATCTGTCGTTAGAAACTTGTATCCTTTGTCATCAAGAATAACCTTTTCGCTTGAATTTCGAAGATTGATTTTATGAGCCACTTTTTGAAATTTTAAGAATTAAGAAAAGATGGAAAAATGATTTCAATATAAAAAAATTCAGGTATTAAATTACACCTTTCCGGGTTAAAATATAAAAACGACAATGCAAGTGTTTTGTTACAAAACTAATCATTTTTATTTTTTTTTAAATTTTAAATAGCAAGAGAAAAACTAAAATAATTAAATGTTTTCTCATTGTTATAAAGTAAAGTTAAAAATAATTTTCAACAAATTATTATTTCCCTACATTTGTTCACCAAAAATGAAAATATACTGTTAGATATATAAAGCCAATATATAACAATATAATTTTAAAAGATATAAATAAATAACAAGACTCTTACAAAAACATTATTTTCATTTAAAAAACAAAATGTCCTTAGTTTAATTTAACTTTGGTTTCTGGAAATTAAATATAAAAACCTTTAATTCAAAATGAATCAATTTTTTTCAAAAAAACAAGAACTATTCATCCGAAGAGCTTTTGATTTAGCTAGACTTGCAGAGGGATCAGCAGTACCCAATCCAATGGTTGGCGCAGTAATAGTTTTTAAAGATAGAATTATAGGAGAAGGATTTTTCAAAGGATTTGGAATGCCTCATGCAGAAGTCAATGCCGTTAATAACATAAAAACAGATGATCGAAAATATTTAACTCAATCTGAAATTTATGTTTCGCTTGAACCTTGTAATTTTTTTGGGAAAACCCCAGCGTGCACCTCTCTTATTTTGAAATCGAAGATTCCAAAGGTTATTATTTCCTCAATTGATAAAACACCGCAAGTTTCTGGAAATGGAATAGATTTACTAAGACAAAACGGCGTAGAAGTTCTTACTGGGATTCTAGAAAAAAAAGGGAATGAATTAGTCAAATATCGAACAAATTATGTGGAACGAAATACTCCTTTTGTTATTTTAAAGTATGCTAAATCAAAAGATGGATTTATTGGACGAAAAGATGAAAATATTTGGATTACTAATCAGTTTTCCAAAACCTTAGTTCATAAGTGGAGAAGTGAAATTAATGCTATCATGATCGGGACAAATACCGCTCGTCAAGACAATCCTAAATTAACCAATAGATTATACTTTGGTAAAAACCCTTTAAGAATTGTTTTAGACCGAAAAAATGATCTACCAGAAAATCTTCATATTTTTTCTGATGGATTACCAACCTGGCAGATTACTGAAAATATATCTCGTACCTTCTCCCAAACTCATATCACACAAATTGAAATACCTTTTGATGATTTTTTATTAGTAAACCTTTTAAAAAAAATGCACCAAGAAAAAATAGGAACTCTACTTGTAGAGGGTGGTGCTCAATTATTACAATCTTTTATCAATCAAAATTTATGGCACGAGGCTCGGATCTTTGAAGGAAATAAACTAATAAAAAAAGGAATCCTTGCCCCCCAACTCCCCGTTTCACAAAATGAAGAATTTGAAATTGGAAATGATATCTTAAGAATTTTTCATAATCAATAAAAATCGAGAATATCAAATTCTCCTCTTTTTTAAACTCATTAAAAAAAATTCAAACTATTGACTATCAATGAATTAGGTTATAAATTGCGAATAATTAAAAGAGTGTTAATCTTTTCTAGGAAATTGGGTATCTGTGGGTAATATTCTACAGTACAAAATTGATTTATTAAATTAATTCCTTCCTACTCTTACTTCAACTTAACTACTATCAGAAAGTTACTTTTATTTCCTTGGAACCTTAACATACATACAAGAAAAACAATAAAATGGATATTCAATACTTTTTTAATATTGTAAAAAAGCGAAAGTGGCTCATCATTTTCCCGATGTTTATTACCGCCTTTGCCACCTTTTATTTTGTTGACAGACAACCTGAAATGTATGACGCTAAAGCCTCCATTCCTACTGGAATTGTTGAATTTACAGGAATCAACGTAAATGAAAACAGTCCATTTATTCAAAAAATGCAAGTGGAGATTAGTTTTGCCAACCTCATCAGTTTTATCACAACAAACAAAACGACACGATTTTTAAGTTATGAATTATTAATTCATGATATACTAGCAGATTCAACAAGTAATGATCCGCCCTTCAAAACAATTAATACAAAAAAGCTTGGTTATTCTCAATCTGATTTAGAAGCACTTGCTAGAGTTTTACAAGGTCGAATTGATACACTAAATAGTGCCTTAGATGAAGAAGCTGATCGTATTTATAGGAAAGTGGCAAAGGCTTATGGGTATGATGTTGATTTTTTAAAAAAAGAAAAGTTCTATGTAAAAAGAGATGGAGAAACAGATGCACTAGAAATTAAGTATGTTGATAAAAATCCTACAGCGTGCTCCTTTTCAGTTAATCAATTTTGCAAAATACTTAAACCTTACCATCAACTTGCCCAAAGCAAAGGAGATTTAGAAACCTATTATGAATATGATAAATTAGCCAAATCCAGAGGGAAAAAACTTCGAAGTCTTGAAAAGGAATTGGAAAATTATAAATCAGGAAAAGGGATCTTAAATATATCTGTTCAGTCTGAGGAAACACTTGATCAAATTGGAAAACTAGAAGGCGAACTAGAAGAAGCAAATAGGAAAGTAAATGCCAATAGAACTATTATAAAGAATTTGGGATCATACCTAAATGATAATGATAGATACAAACTAGAAAAGAAATCAGGTAATATTTTAAGCTCAAAAGCAATAGTAAACCTTGATGCAAGAATTAAAAGATTAAATGACGAGTATATTTCTTCAGGCCAACAAGATAAAAGTCTTAAAAGTCAAATTGAATTAACAAAAGTAGCAAGAGATCAACAAATCAAGAGAATTGCCAAAAGTGAAAGTAAAGATGATCCTGGCACGATGGATCAGGATGATGAATTTCTCTCTAAGAGAGTTACTGCTGAATCAGAATTGACACTGGCTCAAGAAACTATTAAATCCATAAATAATGAATTAAATAAATTAAAGGGAAAGAAAAACGCATATATAAATGCTGAAGCCTACACTAAAGGTTTAGATGATCAAATTGAAATTGCAAGAAAAGAGTACAAAAGTACATTGGATAGAGTAAACGAATCTAAATTTAAAACAATTTCATCCTCTTTTAAATTAGAACCTTTAGATTGGGCGGATAGACCAGAGGAGCCTATTCCTAATCATAAATATTTACTAGCAGGTTTTGCTGGTTTAGTAACAGGCTCATTAACAACTGTATTATTATTGTTGTTAGCATTATTTGATTTGAGTTTGAATACGCCAAATCAGTTTAGCAAATTTACCAAATTACATTTACTAGGATCTCTTAACAAAGTAAAAGACAATAATCTAGACTTAAAGAAATTATTTGCATCTTTTTCGACAAATACTAACTTAGAAACCTTCAAAGAATCCCTGAGAAAGTTAAGATATGTATTTGAGGAATCCAATGCCTCAGCTTTCCTCATTACAAGTACAAAAGAGGGCGAAGGGAAAACATTTCTAATTTTGACTTTAGCGTATGCCTTAACATTGAAGAATAAAAAAATCCTGTTAATAGATACTAATTTTAAAAATAATACTTTGACAAGGATGTCAAATAAACAGATCCAAGAAAACCTCTTGCATACTCGTTTGATCGGCGAAAATAATTTAGCTGGTAAATTTGAAGCGAAAAAAATTAAAAACATGTTCAATTTGGAAAATGTTGATATCATTGGAAATAGAGGAACTAACCACTCCCCATCTGAGTTTTTTACAGGAAGAGATTTCCAAAACTTCATTAGTGATTTAAAAAATAATTATGATTACATCTTTTTAGAGGGTCCTTCTCTAAATAAATATTCTGATACTCGTGAGTTGGTTAGGTTTGTAGATAAAATTGTTTCCGTTTTCTCAGCAGAGTCAGAGATTAAAGATGCAGATAAAGAATCAATTGATTATTTATTGAATACTAATGATAAATATTTTGGTTCAATTTTAAATAAAATTGATTTAAAAAATATGAATTAATTTACTTGGAATTGATGAGTGTAAAGTGACTTATTAAGCACACTTTTCATTTATAATTCTTAGTTTGTTACTAATAAACAAATGATTAAAGGGGGAAAATCTTATTGGGTCAAGTCAGGAAGTTATTCTATTTCAGAGCGAATTTTCGGTCAATTCATTGGCTTTGGAAATATGTTCCTGCTCTTGCGGATCGTCTCAAAAGAACAGTTTGGATTATGGATCCAGTTTTTAATACTTGCTACAGTGATAGAAGTAAGCCGAACAGGACTCATTCAAAATGGACTTATCCGATTCCTTACAACTTCCTCTGAGGAGGAAAAACCTAAAATTAATACAGCGTCGTTGTTCAATGCATTGGCACTCACCCTTATTGTTATTACACTTATTTTTACAATTGTAGAGCCTATTACTGCTTATTTCTATCCTCAATACCCTGAGTTAGTATTAATGTTTTTTTATTACAGCTTGACTACTATTGCCTTACTTCCCTACTTACAATTCAATTATATTTTACAAGCTAACCTTGATTTTAAAGGTTCATTTTGGTCGAGTTTAACTCACAAGGGGATGTTATTTATCTATATATTTTATCACTACTGGAATGGGATAATAATTGATATTTTTGAGATGTCCTTGTTTTTAATTCTTGCAGCCAGTGCAGCTAGCATCGTTGGATATTTTTTTGTGAAAAAATATTTAATATTTTCCAAATCAATAGATTGGAAATGGGTTAAGGAATTATTCCATTTTGGAAAATTTACTTTTGGTACAAACATAAGTACTATTGTTTATAAATTTACAGACCGAACAATGGTCGGAATAATGGTTGGGGTTGATGCAATTTCAATTTATGAAGTCGCCATTCGAATAACTAACTTAGTAGATATCCCGGCGATATCAATTGCTGCAGTTGTATTTCCACAAAATGCTAAAAATTCTCTTAAACAGGATAAAGACAGTATTCGTGAGGTTTACGAAAAATCAGTTGCAGCAATCCTTGGATTAATTATTCCAGTAATTTTTTTTATTTATTTCTTCGCTGAATTAGTGATTATCATTTTAGGAAGAGAAGAATATCTTGATTCTGTCCCAATATTGCGAGTAACTATTTTCTTTGCTTTATTTGTTCCCTTTGCATTGCAATTTGGAACTATATTGGATTCTATCGGCAAACCTAAAATCAATTTTCGATTCGTAATTTTAGGTTTAATATTAAATTTAATCTTCAATTACCTTTTAATAAAAGAATATGGAATGATGGGCGCCGTTTATGGAACACTTTTAACCTATGCTTTGATGTTCCTAATTCAAATGTCATTTTTCTATAAATGGTACCATGTCCGTCCATGGAAACCATTCACGCTAATCCCTTGGTTTTACAAAAAATTATTGATAACCATTCTGGATTTTTTAAAGAAAAAATAAGTTGATAACACTAATTGCTAAGTAATGATATACGATAATTTATTTCCAGCTAATTAAAAAAAAATGCGAAAAGATATTGACATAATTTACTTCAGCCTTTTCCCATGGGATCACCCTTACTCCTCTGTTTCATTTTCTATCTCCAAAGAATTCATCAAAAACAACCGAGTATTTTACATCAATCCGCCTTACTCCTACCGAGACTTCGCTACACGCTATGGAGAGAAAATCACCCAGGAAAGAATGTCAGATTTAATCATGCATCGATTACGTTATGAACATCCTCCACAATTGGAAAACACCCTGTATAAAGACAATTTCCTTGCTGCCTTGCCACCTATGGTTCCTCCAGTCAATTTTTTAGGCAAAGGAGAAATTTATAATTTAGTAAGAACTCGAAATAATCGAATAGTTTTAAATACAATAAAAAAAGTAATAAAAGATAATAATATCAAAGATTACATATTCATGAATTGCTACAACCCTTTTTATGCAGGTTTTTTACCAAAGAATGAATTTAATCCACTCCTAAATATTTACCAATGTATCGATGATATTTCACAAAATGCTTATACTGCTAAACATGGTTTTGACCTTGAAAGAAATGCAATTCAAAATTCTGATGTGACTATAGTTACTTCTCAAGAGTTAAAAAATATTTGGAGAAAAGATGCCAACGAAATTCATATCGTTCACAATGCAGCTGACATTAATATTTTTGAAAAGACTCTAACTGAAAAATTTGAAAGACCTGAAGAGATAAAAAACATAAATACTAAGATCATTGGCTTTGTTGGCAACTTAGATGACCTAAGAGTGAACTATCCTTTGATGAAAAAAATTGCGGAAGTTCATTTTGATAAAACTTTATTGCTCGTAGGACCAATTAATAACAATCAGGTCTATGATTTAGGAATGGATAAAATGCCTAATATTATTTTTACAGGAAGCAAAGACATTCAAAATTTGCCTCCATATCTTCAGTACATAGATGTAGCAATTATCCCCTTTTTACTTAATACTTTGACTAAGAGTATTTACCCTTTAAAGATAAATGAATACTTAGCGGCTGGTCGAGCAGTTATAGCAACCAACTTTTCTGAGGACATTCGAGCTTTTAAAGATGTTATTCATATTGCTAAAAGTGAAGATCAATTTGTAAATTTGATCGACAAAGCTATCATTGAGCAGATACCAGAAAAAATCCAAAAATGTATGGACGTTGCTAACTCAAATACTTGGGGGGCAAGAGTTGAACAAATATGGAAAATTGTTGAAAAAAAAATTTAATAATATGTTTAAACCTAGCCAAGAAGATAAAAATAAATATGGCATGACCGAATCTAATCGGATACTAGAATTGATAGCATTGGGTATGGTTTTCTTTTCTTTAGCTGCCTTTTTCTTAAAAATACTTTTTTTCTAAAAAAAAATAGGAATAAAAGTAAACACTGCATTCCTAAATTCATATAATCAAACATCCATGAAGAATCAACCTTCTATTATATTTGAAGATGATGATATTATCGTTTTAAATAAACCTGCTCATTACTTAACAATCCCTGATCGTTTTGTTGCAGAAAGACCCAACCTTGTTACTTTTTTAAAAAATAGATTAGAAGATATTTTTATTGTCCACCGATTGGATAAGGAAACAAGTGGAGTAATTATTTTTGCAAAAAATGCAGCAGCTCACCGGAACTTGAGTATGCAATTCGAGGCTAGAACCGTTGACAAAATATATCTTGCTCTTGTTGAAGGAGCTGTCCACAAGGAAGAAGGAGAAATCAATCAACCAATTGCTAGTAATATGAGAGATAAGGGTCGAATGATTATTGCCAGTAGAGGAAAACCTTCTTTGACCATTTATCAGGTGATAGAACGATTTAAAAATTATACTCTAGTGGAGGCAAATATTAAAACAGGAAGAACACATCAGGTTAGAGTCCATTTTGAAGTAATCGGTTATCCTCTAGCTGTTGATTCTCTGTATGGTCGAAAGGATGCTTTTCTACTTTCAGAAATAAAAATGAAAAAATATCGAAGAGGAAAAGATGTAATTGAAGAAAGACCTCTGATGAGTCGAACTACTCTTCATGCTACAAAAGTAACTTTCAACCACCCTTCTTCAAATAAAAAGATGACTTTAAAAGCTGAATTGCCAAAAGACTTTCGTGCGGTGCTTAACCAATTACGAAAATGGGGAAATTAAAAAATGACTATTTAATAATCTTATTGCTGGGAACCCTATTTTACTTACCATTCTTAGGCAGTGTTCACCTATTTGACTGGGATGAGATAAACTTTGCAGAAGCAGCCAGAGAAATGATTGTCTCTGGCGATTACTTCCATGTACAAATTGATTACTTACCTTTTTGGGAGAAACCACCATTATTTATTTGGATGCAAGTCTTGGCAATGAAACTCTTTGGAATAAATGAGTTTGCAGCACGATTTCCAAATGCAGTTTGTGGAATAACAACCCTCCTTTTTTTATTTTCTACAGGTAAAAAACTACATGGGCGATCCTTTGGATGGATTTGGGTATTAGCATATTTAGGTTCTATTCTACCTCATTTATACTTTCGTTCTGGAATAATAGATCCATGGTTCAACCTTTTAATTTTTTGCAGTATAAATTATTTAATTTTAAGTTTTTCAAACCAAGAAAATAATGGACAAGTAAAATCATTTTATAAAAAAAATAAGCAAATCTTTTTTGGAGGTATCTTATTAGGATTAGCAGTTTTGACAAAAGGACCAATAGCAATTTTATTAGTTGGTCTAACTGGATTTGTTTACTGGCTTAGTGTGAAATTCAAAATGTACTTCACAGCTTCACAAATCTTAATTTACAGCCTTGCAACACTTTTGGTAACCGCACTTTGGTTTGGAGTGGAATGGATTATAAACGGAAGTTGGTTTATTAAAGAATTCACAAACTACCAAATTCGCTTATTTAGTACACCTGATGCAGGACATGGAGGTTTCCTAGGGTATCATTTTGTAGTACTTTTACTCGGTTGTTTTCCAGCTTCCATCTTTGCGATTCCAACACTCTGGAAATCTCCTCTCCCACTAAATTCTGAATCACAAAAATGGCAAATTGATTATCGAAAATGGATGTTGATTTTATTCTGGGTCGTTTTAATTTTATTTTCAATTGTACAATCTAAAATCGTTCATTATTCTTCGCTCTGCTATTTCCCTCTGACTTATTTATCAGCCACCTATCTGTTTTCTATTACTAAAAACAGAAAAAAAATACATTTTAAAGTTATAATTGCATTGTTATTTGTAGGCCTTATAATTTCACTTATTTTTATCACTTTACCTTTTGCTGGTAAAAATATTGAGATACTGAAACCACTTTTTGAAAAAGATTTATTCGTTATAGGGAATCTAGAGGCCGATATAACTTGGTCATTTTGGGATATTACTCCAGGACTAACTCTCCTCATCACAACTTTATTCTCTGTTTTTATTTTCTGGAAAGAAGATCTTTCAAAAAAATATTCTTTCCGTAAAAACATTGTTTTACTTTTTGGTGGATCTGCTATTTTTATTACTCTAAGTTTAATATTTTTTATTAATAAAATTGAAGGCTATTCTCAAAATGCAGTTATTGAGTTTTACAAATCATTGGAGGGGAAAAATGTTTACGTGAAAAATGTTGGATTTAAAAGCTATGCTCCACTTTTTTATACCAAAAAACCAAATCGTTTAAAAAAAGAAAACAGAAGTTACAAATGGCTAACAGAAGGGAAAATTGATCGAGAAGTCTATTTTATAACAAAAATAAATAATGATGGAGGTTTGAGAAATTTTAATGATATCAAAGAAATTAGAAAAAAAAATGGTTTTGTCTTCTTTAAACGAAGTCCATAGTTAAACCATTACATCTATACTATGGATTACTTTTATTCCAATTGAGCCTGCGCATTTTCCCAATCTTCCATTGCCTTATCTAAATCCTTTTTTAAATCTTGATATTTTTCAATTTGCTTTTGAGAATCAGGTTGTTCATAAAATTCAGTCTTAGCCATCTTTACATCCCATTCAGCAATTTGATCTTCTAATTTTTCGATTTTTCTCTCTGCGTTTTGAACTGCTCTTTGCAAACGTTTTTTAGTTTCATAATCTAGTTCTGGTTGCTCATTATTTTTAGTTTCAAGAGCCTTTTTCGCCTTAGTTGCCATTTCTACTTCACGCATATTATCCATGGCTCTTTTTTTCAAATAAAAATTGATGTCACCCAAGTATGTATGCAGTTGTTTGTCTCTAAATTCTAAGGTCTTATTAGTTAAACCTGCTAAGAAATCTCGATCATGTGAAACAATAATCAATGTACCATCATAATCTTGCAAAGCATCTTTAAGGATTTCCTTAGAATTAATGTCCAAGTGATTCGTCGGCTCATCTAAAACCAATAGGTTAAAAGGACGAAGTAGTAAACAAGCCATTGCCATTCGAGCTTTTTCACCTCCTGAAAGAACAGAAACTTTTTTCTCTGCATCTTCACCGCTAAACATAAAAGCCCCTAGGATACCTCTTACTTTTGTACGCATCTCAGCAGGAGCCGCATTCTCCATAGTCTGGAGCAAAGTCAATTTTGAATCTAAAGCTTCTGCTTGATTTTGTGCATAATATCCAATTTCAATATTATGTCCTAACTTGATTTCGCCAGAGGTAGCTGCCAAATCATTGACAAGCATTCTTGCTAAGGTTGTTTTTCCTTGCCCATTCTGACCAACAAAAGCAATTCGATCTCCTCGATCTAATTTTAAATTAATATCTTTTAGTATTTCAAGACTACCGTAATTTTTATTGACATTATAGGACTCAACTGCAACCTGTCCGGACCGAGGTGCTGGTGGAAACTTTAATACCATTGACCGATTATCAGCAGAATCGATTTCAATTCGTTCAACTTTATCTAATTGTTTCTTCATGCTTTGCGCCATTTTGGTTTTGGTCGCTTTTGCCATGAATCGAGTAATTGTTCTTTCTTTTTCAGCAATAACTTTTTGTTGATTTTTATAGGCTTGCTCTAAAATCTCTCTTCGCTCTATTCTCAAATTGACGAAATCAGTATACGACGCTTTATAGTCAAACAATTTCCCCCACTCTAATTCTATAGTTCGCTTAGTCACATTATCCAAGAATTGCTTATCGTGAGAAATGGTTACTACGGCTCCAGAATAATTTTTCAAAAATTTCTCTAACCAAATAATAGATTCAATATCAAGATGATTAGTAGGCTCATCCAAAAGCAGGTAATCAGGATGCTTTAAGAGCATTTTAGTTAATTCAATTCTCATTTGCCAACCTCCACTAAATTCGTCGGTCAATCGACTCATATCTGAACTTTTAAAACCTAAGCCTTTTAACACTTTTTCAGCATCCGCCTCCATTGATTCTCCTCCTAAAATATGGAAACGATCACCACATTCTGATAATTCATTCAACAGTTTAGAGTAACTCTCAGACTCATAATCTGTTCTGGTAGCTACTTCTTCGTTTAGTTCAACTAACCTTCTTTCTAATTTCTTTACCTCGTCAAATGCAGTAAGAGCCTCTTCCATGACAGTTTTCCCTTTGGGAAGGTCCATATCCTGATGAAGATAACCGATAGTTTTACCGCCAGGAATAATTACTTCCCCTGAATCCGGATTAATATAACTCGCTATTACTTTCATAATAGTAGATTTCCCTGACCCATTCCTTCCAACTAAACCTACCTTATCCTTGTCACCAATCACTAGATTGATTTTATCTAATAAAATTCGGTCACCATATTTTATAAAAATGTTATTTGCTGAAATCATAGACACAAAAGTAGAAATACTTTTTTTGAGGAGATAATCTATTTCTATTTTTTAGAAATTTATTTTAATAAAAAAATAAAATATTGGTAAAGGGGAGGTAACAAATGGATAAAATGAAATTAAATTCTTTTTTGTCTAATATTTAATTTCTTATGGCATGATTTTGTCTATAACTAAGACATAACCATTAAATACATAATCCATGAAAAAAAGAAAATTTTTAGGACTTGTCCTATTCCTTTTCACATCTTTTTATGTGAAAGCACAAGTAGGTATTGGAACGGATGACCCAACCAACACTTTACACGTGAAACCATCGGAACCAAATGAGGATCCGATTAGATTTGAAGATATGAACCAATTAATGCAAGGAGATTCAGCTTTTGTTGTTGTAGATCCCGCTTCAGGAGAGATTCGGTATATGCTCATGAACAGCTTTTTGGACTATGTTAATTTTTCTTACGATACAAGTAATACCAACGAGCTTCAAAATGCCTTTGAAGTACCATTAAATCCAAATTTTGATGTAAATAATAATGGGACAATTGAAGAAAATGTTCAGAATGCAATTGAAGCTTTAGCTGATAAGTTACCCAAAGGAACATTTAAAACCATTGCGGAAGCAAGAGCTTCGGGACTTGTCAATGGTGAATCTTTTTATACTGACCCTGCGGGTGTATTTGGATGTAGTGGATGTATCATTACTTTATATGAAGGGATGTAACAACATACAATTGAGTAATTTAAAATGAAAAACTTATAAAATATTTCTCTCTCTCTACTATCATTCTTCGTTATTTGGTAAATAGCTGATGTTCCAACAAACATCAGCTATCATCTTTTTAAATCTTCAAATATTTTATCAATTAGGATTTCATGAGGTGGAAATCTCATTTTTTTATATTTTATCTACTAATTATTAAATAACTCTTGATTATGAGAAAGAAAATTTTATTCATGCTTTCAGCATTTTGCTTTATGGGAGCAACAGTTTTTGGACAAGCCATCGAGGGTGGTGCTGGTGTTATTCATGTTGATGGAAACCCAAACTTGATTGTAGGCCTCAATACCGTCACTGTCAATGAAGGTAATTTAGCTTATGATAAAGATACTCAAATTCTTTATTACTATGACCCAACAGGTACTGATGCAGCGGGAACACCAGTTACAGCAGGTACGCACTGGATTGCAGTTGATATCACAAACCTAGTAGATCCAATTACTAACATTCTAACACCGGAGACTGAATTGTCTACAGTTATTGTGGATGGTGTTGCTACAATCACGTTTGAATCGGATGCGACTATTTCATACGTTGCAAATACAAACGTTCTAACATTTACAGATGTTGATGGTGACGGAACCGACATCGATCTATCTGAGTTAGATGATTATGTAGACGCTGCCAATAGTAGTATTACTGTTACTGGTACTGGTACATCAGCGGATCCTTTCTCTGTTGAATTAACTGGAGCGGCCACAAGTGGTAATAACGGGTATGTACCTGTGACTAATGGTACTGGAACCTTGACATGGACCAACGTAATTAAAGGTATTAGTGTAACTAGTGATGGTACGATTGATATAACCACCACAGATGGCACCGTGGCACAGTTAGATATGGCAAACATTCCAACTGTAGCTAATATCACTGAATTGAATTCCGCAGCAACAGCGTTAGGTTCTGGTGAAGAGGGGCTTGTAAGAGCAGCCGTAAATAATACTTTTGGCTTACCTGCGACATCTGCAGTAGGAGTACTTTTCTTTATTAGTAACTAATGACTAAAAGTTCCGTAAAATAGAATTTCGAGGTCGTCTATTATTAAAATGGCGATCTCGGAATTTTTATTAAATCAAACTAATTATGGTCTTTATTATTTGTCTCGAAATTTAATTTTTTTTTACAGAAAATTAAAAAACTAACAACTGGTAAGCTCTTAAGAAAAAAATAATGAAAAAAATTATCCCCCTGATTTTTTCAGTTTTGTACGTTATTACATCCAATGCACAGGCAGTTGGAGGCTGGGGTTATTGTGAGTTTGCCACAGTTGCATCTATGAACGCCTTTGATCCATCAACCAATTCCTTTGACTGTAAAACAGTGTTTGTTCAATCCACCAATAACCATTATCAATGGAATGGAACCATATGGGTTATTATTCAGGATACAGATACTGATGATCAAAATGCATCCGAAGTTCCTTTCACTCCAGTCGGCACAATCGTCGCTACTGATGTCCAAGCTGCAATTGCAGAAATTGAACCTGATATTTATGGCTCTATCGATGTTCATTCTGACGTTGATATTACCTCTTCTACTCCTTCGAGTGGAGATTACTTAGTTTGGGATGGGAGTAATTTTGTACCTACAGCTGCTAGTGCTGCTGGTGATTATACCGTTTTTAATATTTTTGCTGAAGAATCAGCTGCAATCGCTACGAACGGTGCAATGGAGTGGTCTTTTGGTAATGGTGATAATACGCCATCGGGACATGGAATTGTGATTCCAGTCGATTGTGAACTATTCGCAATGTCTTTAGACCATGAAGGTGGTGTTAATACCACTGTAAGAATAATTAAAAACACCAATACTTCCTTATCTTCCTATCAAGTGACTAACTCAGGCACTGAAAATGGGTTTACTACATTTGGTACCCCTTTATCATTTACAGCAGGAGATATTGCAAATTTTAATACTATCTCAGCTTCAACACCAGGAACTTCAGGTCGTGTTTCAGCCTGGTTTAGAATACGATCTACTCCAGCTTCTACTAGCCTTGTCAATGATATGCTTGATGTTTCTGCTGGCTCAATAGCAAGTGGAGATATTTTATATTTTAACGGCTCCGTTTTTGTCCCTCTAACCTTAAACTCCTCAAATATTCCTTATGATAATTCAACTTCTGGACTAACAGCCACAGATGCTCAAGCTGCAATTGATGAATTAGCTTCAGGAAGCTCATCTGATAATATTTACAATACCGATGGAACCTTAGATGCCAATAGAGAAGTTTCTCTTGGGAATTTTGATGTAGAATTTAATAGCACTGGTACTGGAGATTTCTTTGTTTCAGATAACGGAACAATTGTTTTTGCGGTAGAAGATGATCATGTAGGAATTGGATTAAACTCCCCTACAAAACCTTTACATATCTTTGAATCAACAGGAACAGCAGCTTCTGCTACAAATGGAACTATATTTTTAGAAAAAGGAAACTCAGGAGGTTCACAATCTATCGTATTTCAAAGTAAATCAAATGCTGGTAGCGACTACGGTTATATTGAATACTCGGATGATGGAAGTGGAAATGGTAGTGGTCCTGAAAATTCTCTTCTCAAAATAGGAATTGAAAATGATAATAATGGCCATCCGGGTCAAGATGACATCGCAATACTACCCGCAGGTAGTTTAGGCATAGGAACAGTCTCTCCAGATGCCTTTCTTGACGTTGAAGGAGGACAAGTAAGGTTTTCAAATTATGGAAGTGGAACTTATGACGATTCATCTCCAATAAAAATACTGGGTGTTCAAGCAGATGGCGATATTGTTGAGGTTGATCCATCATCAGCCGGGCTTGGTGGAAGCCACGCTGTAGGAAGCATCTATTTAGCCTCTGGCAATGCCGCTGCCACCGATTTGGATGAAGATGTACCTAAAAAAATATCAGGTACAACCACATTAATTAATGAAGAAAATGTAGACATGCCCTTAAACAATAGATTGAGATATACAGGCAGTGGAACAAAAACATTTTTAATCAATTGTACTTTTACTTCTTATAATGGAAATAAAGATGAATTAATTTATTTTTACATTTACAAAAATGGATCTCCCGAAGCATCATTAACGACTGCAAATGATACCCATCATAACGATAGTAGCAATAAATTACAAACTAGAAATATTACAGGTACTCTTGAACTTTCTACTAACGATTATATCGAATTGTGGGCAGAAAATATTGATAACACTAATGATTTGAATATTGAAAATATGAATTTAACTATCGTCTCAATTGAGTCAGGTGGAAATTCAAGTGGATCCTCAAACTCATCTCTTTCTAAGACGATAACAATTGAATCACCCACCTCTTCTGAGGATATTACCATTTTCAGAACTGATGTAGCCATAACTGTTAAAGAAGTTGTCGCAGTTAGTACAGGATCCTCACCAAATACTACATTTAGGCTAAGACATAGTACAAATAGAAATAATTCAGGAAACTCTCTAACTAATAGTCTCGCAACAAACAGTACCACTACAGGTAATACAGCGACTTTAAGCGATGACACAATACCAGCAGACAGCTGGATATGGTTAGAGACAACAGCAGCAACTGGAACTAATGTTACATTTTCCGTAGATATCAGATACGAGATTGATTAAATTCTTTGAAACCCTAGATTTTGTAATTGGGTTAAATATTGTCTCAACAGTATCAATATAATCCTTTTAATTAAAATCAATTTTTCTTGAAGCTGAGTTACTCCAAACACTCATTGGAGAGAGGGAGACTTTACTTTTGAAAGCTCTTTTAATTGATAGAAATATATAAGCTGATTAAAAAATAAGCTCAAATAGCAGCAATTATCTGTTTTTATAAAACTAAAACCCTGGCATTAATGGTTCCTATTTGTTAATGCACCAGCTAAGCTAGCTGATCTAGTTAGCGTTACTTTTATAGTGAATTAGCATGATCAGGAAAAGAAAAGATTCCAATCAAATGAATTGACTAGTACTTTATTACTTTATATTCAATTTAAAAATTAACGAGCCGGCAGTCATCTATCTACTAAGGATTGAAGCTGCATATCAAAAAGCTGGAATCACACTGAAAAAAACCTTTACTGTAACTATCTAAAGTTAAGTTAGCAGGGCATTCCCTTAATTTTTTTTCAACCTAAGTGATTAGAATATATATTTTAAGATTAAAAAAAAACATTTTTTCATTTTTACAAAAAAAGAATGTTTTTTAGCGAAAAAAATAAACGTTTGCCAACATAGCTTAAAATGCACAAAAATAAAGCTTAATCAAACTGATTATAACACACACAAGAATGAAAAATATAAATTTAATTGTTTCATTTATGCTCCTCTCTAAAATAATAGCTGCGCAGACAGGTCCAGCAGGAATAGGTAATTCCACTACCAATAGAATGTGGTTAAAGGCAGATGCAAATGTTTACAGTAACGCTGGAACAACATTGGCTACTAATGGAAGCTTGGTACAACAGTGGAACGATCAATCTGGAAATAACATTAACGCAACTCAAGGGACTTCTGGAAACAGGCCAATCTATAAAACAGGAATAATAAACGGAAAACCTGCCATACAATTTACTGGAAATACCTATCTCGATGGATCAGCTCTTGGTATTGCAGGAACTGGAGGGTTTTCTTTCGTTTTTGTTACTCGAGCTACCTCTTACAGTGCAGGTGGTATGTTTGATGGGCAGGGACATTACATAATGGACAGAACTTTAGCAACCAATGAGTTAACAGGCCTAAAAATCACAAACACTAATAAGTATGGTTTTCAAAAACGGACAAATAATGGTAGTGGCCTTAATGGTCCTGTTTCTACTAGTGCTATAAACACAGCTGGATTTGAACTCATAAATTACAGAAGAGATAGAGGGAGTGCTTATCATTTTTTCTTAAACGGAACATTAGAATCAACATTAGCTGATGGAGATGGTAATTTAACTCCTCCAATTCCAAGAATTGGAAGGCATGCCACCACAGCTAACTATGGATTAAATGGTTATATTTCAGAAATGATGATTTTTAGCTTTGATCTAAATAATGCTCAAATTAATATTGTAAATAGTTATTTAGCCTCAAAGTATAACCTAACAATTGCCAACGATAAATATACTTATGATAGCACACATGAAACAGATGTTGCTGGAATAGGCAGAGAAGATGCCTCAAATGAACACAGTGATGCGCAATCTGCTGGTATATTAGAAATAAATACACCAAGTAGCTTGGATGATAACGATTACCTTTTGTTTGGTCATGATGATGATGATATAACCACATGGACAACAACCGAAGCTCCCAATAACAACCCAAATATTAAGCGTTTAGCTCGAGAATGGAGATTTAATGAAACTGGAGATATTGGAACAATTAAATTTACCATAGATACCACTTTATTACCTGCAAGAACAATCAATTACACTAAATTTGTATTAATGGTAGATTCAGATGGTGACTTTAGCAACGGTGCATCTATTTATGATTTGAACTCTCCAGCAGCCAACAATTATTTCGAAACAGCAGCAAATATTACCATTGCCGATGGTGACTTTGTAGCAATTGGAGAAGTTTTATCTACTGGTTTAATTGAAGGAAATAAAACAACAGATGTAAGAAACCCATCAGGTAGCAGTAGTTATTCGTTTTCGCATACCCAAAACGTTGGTACTAATGGCTGCTTAGTTGTTGTTGTTGCAGTCCCAGTTAACTCAACTACCAGTGTTACTTATGGTGGAGTTAGCATGACCAATAAAAAAAATCAATCAACTCCGTATAGCACAAATTGGTCTGTATGGGAATTAAAAAATCCTCCAACAGGTGCAAATACGATACAAATTAATTTAAGTTCAGGGGGCTGGAATAGTACCTCAGCTGTATGTTATTCCTTCATTGGATGTTCAGGAGTTGGAAATACTGGCTATAATGGTTCTCAAGCAGTCAATCAAAGTACTAGTCTTACAATTTCTAATAATTCAATGATTATTGGAACTTGTATAGGAGGAAACTCAACATCTGCATACATTGGAATTCCTCAAGGAACAAATAGGCCAATTGATTGGAATCACAATATTAATAATAAGACGTGGGGGGGAATTTCACCATTATTAACTGCTGGAAGTAAAACTATAAAAGGTGGGTCTACGGCAGCTAATATCATTTTAGGAATTGAAGTTCAAGAAGCCACCACCACCACTACACGTAGAGTATTTATTGTTAATTGAGCAGCAGAAACCAAGCCCTTTAAAAACTTAGGCATAGAACTTCCAATTTAACTGTCTGGCTCTCTCCCTACTCTAGTCAATTTTATTGGTTGATGGCAAACTAGGAAAATATAATTCTTTCAAAGTTAATACTGATCAAAGCTTAAAGTGCAACAGCTTTAACAATTGGTACAACAAACCTAGGAAGTCCATGTTTTTAAATGTCGATTATTAGGTGCAATATACAAGTCACTCAAATTACGGTTTATTGAATGATCTTGCTTATGATCAAGAAATATCCAAATATTCAAATAGAAAATGTAGATGGAATTATATGGGTACCAGGTTTTTTTTATAGTTTATAACCAACCATAAAATATTGTTTTGGCCATACTAATGATATTACCAAAGTTCTAAATACATGCGACCAAAACCATACTAATCGAAATATTATCAGGTTTATAAAAAAAGCAAGTAAAGACTTAATCTTTTTATCAAATTATCACTTTTTGGTATGATTATTTACATTATAAAGGCATATGAAAAAGTATTTGTGGATCTTAATCATGCTATTTTTGTTCCTTCATTCAAAAAGAACCTTTTGTCAAATTATTCTAACAAACGAAGGACAATTGACTATTATGAATAGTCAAATAGTGCATGTTGAAGGTCATATTTTTAATAAGTCATCTCTTTTTTCCAATAGTGGAGATTTGAGGTTGACAGGTAATTTTTGGAACGAAGCTACCGTAAATAATACTGGAAATGGAATATTGCGCTTTATTGGAGGGCAAGAACAAACTTTCTTTTTGATTGATTCCATGGAAGTATTCAATCTGGAAATAGATAATCCTTCGGGATTATCTTTATCCGGAGATTTTAGTCTAGCCATCTACAATGAAACAACTTTTCTTGATGGTGTGGTTAATACAAATCAAACTAACCTAATGGCATTTCAAGAAAATGCCATTCATTCATTCGCTAACGAATTTTCTCATATAAATGGTCCAGCTACCAAAACTGGTCTTTCTAGTTTCATTTTTCCAATTGGCAGAGGTGGTATGTATCGACCATCTGGAATTGACAGTGTAACAGAAACCACTACTTTTATCTCAGAATATTTTAATTTTGGATACTCAGACCTCCAGACTGATGGAACTATCCAAAAAGTAAGTGAAGAAGAATATTGGAATTTAGATCGAGTAAATGGAATAGGGAATGCTAGTATTTCATTTTTATATGATGAAACCATAGGAGGGTTTGATTCAATAGAAAATGTTCAATTAGGTTATTTTAATAATCCTTGGACAGAAGTGGAATCAATGAATATTAGTGTTAGTCCCTCCTTTATGGCTTCCAATAATATTATTTCAAAGTTTGGTCTTTTCACATTTGCAGAAAATCAAATTGATCAACCTATAATTGATTTTGACGCATACCAAAGTGACATTTGTGCTATGCAGTTAAATTGGATAATACCTCCTGAAACTCAAGCAATAAATTTCGAATTAGAAATTAGTTTTGATAGTTTAAATTTTACAAAAATTGGAGAACTTCCTGGTGATTCACTTCCTTATTCCTCTTTTGAGGTTTTAGAATTTTTAGACTATGAATTATATGATGAAGAATTTATTACTTACAGAGTAAAAATTCTTCAACCAGGTGATGCTTTTTACTATACTAAATCCATCACTATTGAAAACAAATGTATTTTCAAAAACTTCTCAATATTCCCAAATCCAGTCAGTTCATCAGAGAATATAAACTTAAGAATGAGTAGTGAATTTGACCAAACTTTAAATATAAAAATCTACGATATGCCAGGCAATCTAATTTTAGAGCAACAGATAGATATCAAGGCAGGAAATAAAGTTTACGAAATATATACCGAAAAGTTAGGATTACCATCCGCCATGTATCTATTGCAGTTAACACCTAGAAAAAGTTTAAAATTTGTAGTCGTCTACGATTAATAAATCTTCCAATTACATAAAAAAGGGTCTGTTGTAATTCAACAGACCCTTTTTTTCAGAGAAACTAATTCCAGGTAATTTCTTCTGGCACATTGGCAAGTACAGAGAAAACATCTCCTTTGTGTTTCATTACTTTACTCCACAAATCCCTCTCCCCCACTTTAAATAAATAATTTAAATCCATTTCTGCAATCACCCAAGATCCTAATTTCAATTCTCCTTTTAGTTGTGATTCAGACCATCCAGAATATCCAATAAAAAATCGAATATTATCTGCTTTAATTAATTTATTAGATATTAGTATTTTAAGTTTCTCAAAATCTCCTCCCCAGAAAACTCCAGGCATTATTTCCTCACTATCTTCCAACAAATGTCCTGCAGTATGAATATAATGAATGGTGTCAGTTTGGACTGGCCCACCGTAATACACAAATGATTCAATATCAGGAAATTCCGAAACCAAATCATTTATTTTCATCTTTAATGATTTATTTAGGATAAATCCTAGACTTCCTTCCTCTTCATGTTCACAAACCAAAACAACAGAACGTTTAAAATTAGAATCCATCATAAAAGGTTCAGCTAACAATACTTTACCTCGTCCGATTTTTCTGTCAATCATGCATTATTCATTTTAGGAGATGAATTAAATTAATTAATATTTGAGATTTCTAAAGTTTGTTTAATCTTTTCAAGATACTTGAATTGAGAACATTGAAAAAAACGATTAATTTTTCATATTACACTACAAATATTGTTAAATAAGTCGAGAATTAGAGCTAAACAATTTTATTTTTTCAAAAAAAATTGAAAACAAACTATTCAAAAGTATGGCACAATAATTTTCTAAAAAAAACAAAGTACCATCATTTAAAAATGATAAATTAAGGATATAGATGTGTAAATAATACATTAATGATAGTTTTTGAAATCTCAATTTTAAAAAATGTTTACTTCATCTATAAAACACTCATTAAAAATGATATTTGCAATTGGCTAATTATACCTTTGAAAAAAGGAAGTCTATTCTTAATATTTTAAATCATTTTGATTAAAACCTTTTCCTTACTTTTGCAAGAAAAAATATGGCCTCTGACAATTCAAAAACAATTAGTTTAAACAAATACATCAGTGAATCAGGCGTCTGTTCTCGAAGAGAAGCTGATAAAATTATAGATGCTCATAGAGTTACCATCAATGGATTGGTTGCCAAGAAAGGTAATCGAGTGGCAGAAGGAGACATGGTAGAGATTGATGGTAAACCTTTAAAAGGGAAGGAAGCACCTATTTATTTGGCCTTCAATAAACCACCCGGAATCACTTGCACTGGTGATAAAGATGTTGACGATAACATCATTGATTTCATCGATTACCCTAAACGAATTTTTTATGTTGGACGAATTGATAAATACTCTCAAGGATTGATCTTTTTGACTAATGATGGTGATGTGGTAAATAAAATTTTGAGAGCTGGCAACCAACATGAAAAAGAATATTTGGTAACAGTCAACAAACCTGTTACTCATTCTTTTATCCAAAATATGGCTAATGGAGTTCCAATTTTAGATACAAGAACCAATCGTTGCTTCGTACAAAAAGAGAGTAATTACACTTTTCGAATTATTTTGACGCAAGGCCTTAACCGCCAAATAAGACGAATGTGCGAGTACTTCGGTTACCATGTAACAAAATTGATTCGACTACGAATTATGCATATTGAATTGGGAGATTTACCAGAGGGAGAATGGCGAAATTTCAGCAAACTTGAAGTTAACAAATTAATGCAATTGGTTGCTAATTCTGAAAACTTAAGTCAAAAAATGAAATTGCAAAAAACTAAAGGCAAACGACCTAAATAAGAAAACAAAACCGTTTCACTGTTAAATGAAACGGTTTTACAATTACCTAACTTTAACTTAAAATAAGTTCAATAAAATTTTAACCTGGATAGGCTACCGCAATTTCAGCAGTTCCAGAAATATTTTTTGTTTCTCCACTCCCCTCTTTCCCTAAAATACATTCATATTCTATGGTTAGTTTTTTAGTATTATCTCCATTTTCATTTTGGTCGTAATCTTCTATATCGGTTATGGTAAATGTATTAACGGAAGTATCCGAATTATCCGCAAACTCAGAACTATATGTTCCTGTGGAATCCTCATATTCTACTATCACTGCTGAAAATTGTTCTCCTACATTTATCATTTCAAATCTCGAAGTATCTTGAACATTAACCTCCAGCTGAGGAAATATTGGTGAAATCGCTCCTTGAGCAAAAGTACAAATCCCCATACTAGCATTACAATCCGAATTAAATGCCTCTAGGGTAACATTGTTAGGTAATGTTATTGGATTAATTTCGAAAGGGGTGTTTATCGTGGAATCACCATTCCAAATAAATGTGTTTGACATTTGATTTCCAAAGATTGGCGACCAGAATAAATTGCCCAAAGAATCATAATTATTTTCGACAAAGAGCTTACAAAAGCTAGAGGCATTAATTCCATTTGGAATAGTAGTTTCAAAATAACTTAGACAACCAGTAGCGTTATCAAAAATATTTAATCGGACTTTTAAATCCTCTGTTCCAAAGTAATTATGACCTATTGTCTCTCCAACATAATTTATTATAACACCATTTCCTTCTGTTATTTCCCAAGAAAATAAGGCACTTGTAACCGCAAATGTATCTACTATTGCTCCACTAAAAGAATAAGAAAAACCTGGAACTTCAATCATCTCATTCGATGAAAAGTAAGGGGAGAGGGAATTAGTTACAATAGCCTCATCGATAATAAAATCTGATACATTTGGAGTAACATAACTACTTCTTATTGAAATACTCAATGATTCTTCACAATCGAACGTACAATTAACATCTTTTGCAAAACGACCTGTTAATGAGTATACATCAGAATTATCTTTCGAAAATTCTGAAAACATATAAAAATCAATATCACCCGCAACCAAGTTGAGTTGATTACCATCCAATGTTGCATCTACATAAAAAACAGGATCACCTGATCGAACATTATTCAAATCTATTTTTTTGCATCCTACAAACGCAAAAACAATTAGGATAAAATAAATTATTACTTTTCTCATCTTTATAATTTCAAATATTGTGTAAATCTAAAGGACAAATAAAATGGCTTTGATTCTTGAAGTGCTGTAACAATTCCATTTGGAAGGATAGCTCCTTTGTCCAAAATTCCTCCTCTAGTATAATTTGCTCGTAAACCAAGGTGTATATTATCACTGATACGATAATGAACACCTAACAATATACTTACATTTTTCTTTTTAAAACCTAAACTAGGTACCAATCCTGATTGAACTTCACCATCCAATCCAGTAACTTCCCCTTTCACTCCTAACAAATAATTAATCGAAGCTCCCGTCTCAAAAGTCATTCTGCTCCTCTGATATTTCAAAAAAATTGGTAACTCTAAATAATGTAAATTTTCCGGAGTCAGTTTTTCCTGGGTGATACTCCGTCCAAAACTATAACTCGTAACATCATTTTGCTTAGTTGCTACAAAATTTCCACTACGATAATGGTAAGTTAATTCTGCCCCAAATGCCAATTGAGATTTTCTGATTTCAAAATTACGTTCTACAAAAAATCCAGTTTTAAATCCAACAAATGGATTATCTGAACTATTTTCAATCAATGGGTAACCAACAACTCCTCCAAAAATACCAAAAGCAAACTTATTTCTTAAAGGAACAAATGAACATATTGGCTCTAAATCTAAACAGAGTATAGTTGTGTTTTTGGTTGAAAAAAAACCTTTTGATGGCATTAGAATTGATGAAATGGAAGCGAAAGGTTGAATAATATTTACCTTTGCCCTCTTCATATTTTTATTTTTACTTGCTAGAGTTTGCTTTTTATTAATAAAAAATAGTTCATTTTTTTCTGAGTATAAATCCGTTTCTAATTTTGATTGATTGGAAAAAAAATTTTCACCTAAAATAAATGCAGTTATATTATCATTTTTAAATTGATTTGAACTACTACTTTCATTTAATTTATTTATTAAAGATTTTGCTGAAACTATTTTCAAAGCAACACCTGAACCTCTATTTATTGCTATTGTGTTACTTATGTTGGTATTATTTTTTATTGTTCCTTCATTATCATTTAATGCATTGAAACTAATTTTGTCGTCAGAGATATTCTCCCTCGAGATATTATCTTTTGAAATATCAATCTCAAACTCATCACTTTCTGATTTAAGATTTTTTACAATACCCGTTAATGTATCTATTTTTTTTTCAGTGGCTACTAACTGATTACTATTAACAATTCCCCAAACAAAAAATATACTTAAACCTGCAAATGATGCAAATCTAAACCAAACAAAAAAACCACGCCGATTTCCACTTTTCTCATCCGCCTCAATTAAGGCCTCTGCTCCTTCCCAAAATTCAGGTTTCATCTCAAACTTTCGATGTTCAAGTTTATTCTTAAAAAAATTGTCGAAGTTATTTTCCATTTTTTAACTTTTAATAAGCAACATATCCTTAATCATATTTTATAAAAACTAATAATCAAAGCTTTACCGGGCATCTATTTTTCTTTTTACCTCCTTTCCCATAGTAACCTCTATTAATTCTCTCAGCTTTTTCCTAGCAAAGGATAAATGCCATTTGGACGTTCCATCTGAAATATCCATCATTATTCCAATTTCTTTGTGACTATAACCATCTATTGCAAAGAGATTAAATACTTTTTGGCTTACTGGAGGAAGTCGTTTTATCATATTTCCCAACTCTTCTGCATCAAAATTTAAGTCAGCTACATTCATAGTCACCAAGTCATCATGATTATAATAATCCTCGAAATTAGTATGCTCAATTAGTTCTCTAACTTTTCTATTTTTTCTAAACTCATCGATTACCGTATTAATCATAATTCGTTTTATCCATGCTTGAAAAGGTACTTTAGAATTATACTTATCCAGATTCTTTAATATTTTTAAAAAAGCTGTATTTACAACTGCTGCAGACTCTGATTCATCTTTTTTATATCTCATTCCAACACTCATTAAGGTATTAAAACAACTTTGGTAAAGTTGAAACTGTGCCCGTCGATCACCACGATGACAATCCATTAATAATTGAGCGCTAACTTTCATTAAATACGTTAAAAGCTTTTAATTAGGTCGTTAATAATAATGATCCTGAGTATTAGTTAATCAAATAGATAGAATCTATAAATATAATCATGCTAACTATTTGATCAACTAATTAATTTTTATAAACTATCACTTCATAATTTTATGAGAAATTATTTCTTGTCCATCACTCAATTTTAAAAAATAAACTCTTGTAAGTAGATTTCTAAGATTCATATTTATCGTCTGAATATATCCTTCAAATATTTACTTTCTGAAAAAATTATTTGTTCTTGTAAATTATTGACAAAAATATCCAAGTTCGTATCTTGACGAATTTCAATTTGAATATGTGCTTTTTAATAACCTACAATTGTAATTATTTTATGATTACCAATTGTTTTTTTCCGGATAACAAACCATCTAGGAACGACATTGATATTATATACTGACCATTCTCAAGATTGCTTGTCTAAATGGGAATCCCCCCAAATAGGCTAGCTATATTAATTGAGGACAAAGATTTTAATAATTGACCTGTCATTGAAAAGAATGATATGAAAGGGCCATCACTTAATTGATAACTTATTATGCAGTTGCCGAGGGATGACGTACCTTTGTTTTTAAATTTAAAACTTGGAGCAAACCTCGTACTGCACTCAATATTTTCCTCCCAATTTAATTCATCCATGCCGGTGCCACCATCAGCTTCGATAAAAAGTACAACTGCATTATCGGCCAAAACTCCAGATGGGCCAAAGTCATCATAAATATGATAAGGGGCTCCAGACTGATGCGAATCCCAGCAAGGTGCACACCGTATTATAGAAATTTCAAGGATAACAGTTTTGCCATCATTTAGCAAAGATTGAAGATTCCAGGTGTTTCCATCAATATCGACAAGAGTGAAGTCAGGGGCAGTTGTCCCATCTGCTTGCTTTGCATACGTAGATGTGTTTAGAATTAGTAATAGTAAAGTAATTTTGAATAGTTGGTTCATTTCTTTTCTTTTTGTAGCACCAATCATAACAAATAAAGAATTTAAATAACTAGTATTATACCACATTGATATTTCGATTTACCTCAATAAGGGATATCAAATAACTACAATACCTATTTTACGTACTTTTTGAATTGGTCTTGAAACCAAAACATCTCAAAATTTTCATGAGTATGTCCAAGATCAGTTTTTACCACACCAATGTTCATTGGTGGTGAACTTGGTTTGATTTTGGTCAGTAATTCGATGATCCATAAACATTCATCTCTACCAAGGCTGACATCAACAGATTCTCCCTCGTTTGAAATAGTAATTTTCATTAGGTTAAATAATTGTCCTTCAGCTGTATCAGTTATTGTAACTCAATGACTATAGAAATTTGCGTTGACTGAAATTAACCCTAAAACTAGTTTTAGGGTTAAAATTATTTTTTTATGTTTCCTAACATTATTATTATTTTGATAAAATTATCATTGTTAGTCCTAAACACGAAAGTTTTTATCTTTAGGTTGGGTTCGTGTGATTTTTTTTCAATTGGTATTTATAAATTTAAATTTTCCTAAAATAAATAATAAACCTAATCATGAAAATTGAATAAATTGGGATGAGATATTGTAAAAAATAATCACTCTTTTTTTCAATTACCCTATTTTTAAATTAATAGAAAAAGTGAAATTGTAAAACAAAAAACCTCTGCTACCTTTTTACCCATTCTAACTCTTCAATCATATTTTCTATTTTATTTTGAAATCTTATTAATTCAGTTGGAGCAGCATGGTTATTTCTGATAATTATTTGATTAATATTATCATTTACCATGAGATAAGTATCTGGAAGATCTTCAATAACTCTTTCATTAGATGGATAAATGGTAGACATATTGAAAAAATGACCTTGATTAATTTCATTTTTAATGGAAAGGATGAAACCCGCTTTTGCTGTTGCTTTAAATCTTCCTATTCGAGGAACATTCTTTTTGCCTATATAAATAGCATGGCCATTTGAGTGTAAAATAAATTCAAAATCTGGACAACTTCCATAGCAACCAGTTTTTTGAATTGTGACTACTCGGTATACCGCCGATATTTCAGAAATATTTTTTGTTGATTTTTCATTAATTAAATTTCCCTCCATTTTTGATTGATTCAATTCAACATCATAAGGTGAAGGTGAGACTATTCTTTTATTTTTTTTTGAACAAGATAAAACCAAAAAAATTCCGAAAATTAAAAACACCCAATTGATATTACTTTTCATATGATTTTTTCAACAAAAATATAAATTAGATTTTAAAATCAATCATTGTTTTATTCTAAAACGACAAAAAAGAGTTCACTTCTCAATAAATAATGCTTAATCATTTTAAAGGCCTTTTTTTAAACTAAAAAAGTTTTTAACATTTCAACTTATTGACAATCGTATACTTACATCTCATCAAATAACTTTAAAACCAAAATTAATAATGAAGAAATTAATAATTTTATTTACTGTTTTATGCTTTGTTATAAGCTGCCAAAAAGACGATAAGAAAACAATCGTTTCTAATAACAATACTCCTCCAAACGAAAATACTCTTACTAATTTAGAGGATAATATTAAAGTTAATGACACATTAATCCTACCAGATAAAATTTCTGATTTCTTAGAAACCAAAATGTCAGATTACGAAATCGTTCCAAAAGAAAAATGGCTCCCTAAGGAATATTTAGAAAAATTTTCCCTTTCATTGCGACCACTATACAAAGATAATATTTTAATAAAAGGAGATTTCAATGGAGATGGTGAAGATGATTTTGCCACATTCCTAATGGATAAAAAAGGTAGCATTAAATTATATGCATTCCATAAAACCTCTTCAGGATATAAAAGATATGAACTACAAAAAGAAGAAAATAATGATTTCCTAGGAGTAGGACTAGAAACTGAAGAACCAGGATTTATTTATGGAGGAAATAAAGAGGTTGGTTTGGAATACAACGGAATCAATTACAACATTTATGAAAAAACAGGAACGACTTTTTATTTTGATTCAGGGAGATATCGAGAGATCTTGATAAACTATTAGAACATTTACACCATTTATTTATTAAGAAAGCTGAATATTTATTGAGTACTCAGCTTTTTTTTTCCAAAAGAAGAATTATTACTTTTCATAAAGCTTAGATTAATAGAACCAATAAAATTATCACCTAGACCATTTAAATACTTTTAGAAATAGGAAAGCCACTATAAAGCTTTACTATTAAAACAAATCCTAAAACAACAATCAACATTTTTCGACCACACTAAATTAATAATGAATTAAACCAAATCGAATCTACTGTCAAAAAAAATTAAATAATCCCTAGTTGACTAACCATAAATTAAATTGATTCAAATAAATTTTTGAATAGCCATAATATCTTTTTGATAATTGTTCAAACAATTATTTACAATCAAAAAGTATAAACAGATTCTCAAGAAATTTTCACAAAAATTCTCATTTATTTTATTGTAAAAAATTATATAAGATACCTCTCATTTAATAGCTGAATATGATGAATTTCATGCCCTGCTATCATATATCCTAGTGCCAAAGATGAAACTGGACTACCACTAGCCTCTCCTAATCTTCCCTGATCTTCATTACTCAAATTTTCAAATAAAGAAATGGTTGAATTCCTTATCGATTCATATTCAAGCATTATCGAGTTTCCTGTTCGATGCAAGGCATTATAAAAAGGTACATAATCATTTTGATCAAACCCAGGCAAAGGAGTCTGATCATTTCTGGCAACTCGTAACGCTCTATAGGCAAAGATTCTCTCCGTATCCATTATGTGAATCATTACTTCTTTAACCGACCATTTTTCAGGAGAATATTTATAATTCCATTTCCCATCAGAAAGCTTAGAAAGCAATGCCAACGTCTCATTTTTTTGATCTTTTAAATTTTGGATAAAATTATTCCCCTTAACCTTTCTGATATAGGTATCATAATAGGGATTAAACTCTGTGGATCCTGGTCGTCTACTGATTGCCATTTTTTTATTTCAAAGAAAAGAATTAAAAATCAATTTATCCGAAAAAAAATATCAAATAAATTAATACTTGGAAGCTTTTCTTTTAGTAAGGAAAATTATTGTTCTCCTTTATAGTAATTTATGATAGCTTCCACTTTTGGATTTCCTACCAATTCTGGAACAAACTCATAAACTTCCTCGCGCAATGAAAAATTTTCTTGCAAAGCACTTCCCAACAGTTCCAATCCTCTCTCTTCTTCTCCCAAGCTAAAAAGAATACCTGCATGATGATATACCAATTCAATATCTGGTAGCTCTTCAATTGCTTCGGCAAGTATTTTTTCACAACTTTCAACTTCACCAATATTCAAATAAAAGCTAGCCAACTCAGTTCGGTAACCACTATGATATGGATCATTTTCGATAGCAATTTCAAAGTGACATTGAGCCTTATCAAATTCTGCTAAAATAAAATAAATTTTTCCCAAGCTTTTATGAATATCATCTCTACTGTAATCAATCTCCAAAGCCAATTCATAATATTGAATAGCCAATACATATTTTTTTTCTAAACGATAGGTTTCTCCTACTAAAAAAAGTAAATCTGGATCAGAGTCCTCAATTATTAAACCTGCCTTTAAAGATTCTCTAGCTGTTCTAAATTCACCACTTTTAATTAAACTTTCCCCATACTGAATAAATCGATCCAACTCATCGATCTCAAACTTCTCAAATGCTATTTTTAAAAATTGAGTCGCTTTTTGAAACATCCCTAATAGCATACACACCTCCGCTAAATCTAAATATGCTGTTTCAAAATCTTCATTTATAATAATACTAAATTCAAATGCTTCTATTGCTTTTTCATACTCTCCTTCTGAATAATAAGCATGAGCTATATTAAACCATGAAATAGCAGAATAATGCTCTTTCTTTATCAAAAATTTATTTAATAAAATCCCTTCTTTTGATTTCTTGGATAGTTCTGTTGTCATCAAAATTTTTCCGATTGCATCTTGATGATTCGGATTTACCCATAATACCTCCCTTAATGCTAAAAATGATTTATCAAAGTGATCTAATTTTTCATAAGCTAGTGCTTCTAAATAAAATACTTCACTTAAAATATTCCCTGTTTTCTTATACTTGAATTTTAAAGATGGAATAGTAGATAGCGCCTTATCGGTTTGATTCCTAGCAATTAAAATTTCTAATTTTAAAATATCAACTTGAAAAGGTTTTAAATAGGAATGGCTTAGTTTTTTTAAAAAAGTAATTGCTTTACCATAACCATAATTGTAAATAAGCAATCTAGTTTTTCTAACTAATAGTTCTGGTGAATTTTTAAATTTTGAAATTCCATAATTTATTACCTCTAGAGCCTGGTCTTGAAGTTTCTCAAATTCGAAAAAATCGGTAAGTAGTATAAATTCTGCCTTGGATAAGATGTAGCTTTCTGGATTTTGTAACAAATTTTCATATTTGCCAACAAGTGTTTTTAACCTTTTATCAGGTTGATTTGGATAGTGTTTCATGGAAAAATTCAATTTGTTCTTCTTAGAAAATGGGATTCTATTGGTAATTTTTTTTTTATGATGATTATTTTAGCTGTACCTATTTATTATTTTTTAAAAGATGTTTATTTATAACGTATACAAGATAGAAGCTGTTTCAAATTTAATACAAATTATTAATAACAATAATATCAACACACAGTTTGATATACAATTTGTGATGCTTTAATTAGTATGAAAAATAAACAAGGTTGAAAAAATTTGATATTGAGAATGATTATTAAACTTTAACTAAAGTAATCTTAGCTTATTCATATGATTTAACCAAACAAATGATAAAATTTCAACTAATTTGAGTTTAGTTAATAGGAAATATTAAAAAAGGAGTGTGTAATTAGTAAATGGTACTTAGTAAAAATACAAAAGGAATCCACATTTTCAAAAAAAAACAAATATAATTTCAATTTAATTTAAAATGCCCTATTTTATTTTTTTTTATTTTCTATCTTTTTATTTTTCTTGACTATGAATTTTTTCAGATCTCTATTGACAGCAATAGCTGCATTTAATTCAAACCCAATCAAAATAATAAAGCAATTAATTTGGATCCAAAGCATGATTACGATAAATGTTCCAATCGTTCCATACAACTTATTATAAGCACCAAATGAATTGACATACCATGCAAAAATTAGAGAGGTAGCAATAGACAAAAAAGTGGCAAGAGTTGCTCCCGGAGAAAAGTATTTTACTTTTTGTTTTATGGAAATGCCAAAATGATAAATTAATGCAATGGCAAAATAAAAAAGGAAAAACGAAATAGCCCATCGCAAAAATTGAATACTAAATTCAGTAAAACTATCTGTATCCAAATACTCAAATAAATAACTTAATAACGTATTACCAAGAATAATCAAGAGTAATGATCCTACCACTAATGACCCAAGCAAAATAGTAATCCAAAATCCAATAATTCTCTTTTTAAAAATTGATCGTTTTACAAAAGTAGCTGTATGGGATTTTTCAAAGCCTCTCATCATTGTTATCATTCCATTAGAAGAGAAAAACAAGGCTAACAAAAAACCTAAAGAAAGTACATCAAACCTTGATTGAGTTGTAACCTCATTGATAAAATTGACTAATTGATCTCTAGCATTGTCAGGTAGAATTTTTACCTCATTTATTAGATCTTTAATCTGAGCAATGATGGTTGAATTGAAGTCAATTGAACCATTGGGATTAAACTCTAATAAATTATTTGGAATATAAGGAATTATAAATCCTGAAAAGTACGGTAGTATAAATGGAATCAACGTGAAAATTACTAAAATAGATGGAAACAATGACAGGAAAAAACTAAACGCCATCGAATTAGCCCGCATAGTCAAATTATATTGTTTGATTTCAACAAGTATAAAACTGATTACATCAAAAAGAGGTACATGAAAAAAACCAGGGAGAGAATTATCCTTTGACCATTTTATCAAGAAAGATATTAACGGTAATTTAAAAATAAAATTTTCTATTTTTTTTGCTGAGGGAATTTTCAAATTGATTCTGATTTGGTAGTTGCTTCAAAATATGGTCTTAATTTTTTTAATAAAAATTCTGGAGCTTTTATCGATTTATTACTCCTTGCATCTACAAAACATAATTTCACAGAACCTCCATTGACTAACTTATTTTTCTCGTTAAAGATTTCATGATGAAATGTAATTGTACTTCCAGGTAATTCTCGCAAAATAGTTTTCACCGTCATCAATTCATCATATAATGCTGGACGAACAAATCTCATATTTAAACTCATTACCGGCATTAGTGTTCCGAATTCCTTTTCCATAGCAGCATAAGTCAGACCAATTGATCTAATCATCTCCGCCCGGCCAACTTCATAATACTGAGCGTAGTTCCCGTAGTATAAATATCCCATTTGATCAGTCTCTCCATACCTAACTCTAATAGGTGTTTCTGTTGTAAACATAGATTATATTTTCAATGATGCCATTGATTCATTCAATCTTCATCATATTTAGTTTAACTTCTTTCAATCGGACAAGTCATACAATGAGATCCACCTCGGGCACGAGATAACTCATTGGAAGGCAAGGTAATAATTGTTTTTTTCACCTCCGAGGGTTTTAATTCTCCAGATTTAAATTTCTTTAACAATTCATTTGCATGTACAACTTGAAAACCCGCTTCCTCAAAAGCTTCGCTAGTTTTAGTATTTCTATCATAGGTCAAAGCTACTCCAGGCTTTATCGAAACCAAATTACAACCATCCGTCCATTGCTCTCTTTCTTGGTATGGTGACTCCCCTTTGCCACTCAAAATAAACTTCATATTTGGGTTAATCTCATTGATAAAAAACTCTTTAACCGAATTATAAAATTTACTCGTTCCATTTATCTTATGCACTTCAACGTTGGAACTCATCCCATCTATTACAATTGGTTTGAATGCAACTACAATGTCTTTGTCTATTTGAGTAAAAATGGTGTCAATATGCATACATGAACGATCATTAGGAATATTCACTTGGACAACATTTTTTACCACCCCATTCTCAAACAGAATATTTCGAAGTGAATGAACAGCATGTTGATTTGTCCGCTCACTACAACCTACCAATATATAATCCTCATTAATGATCATTACATCACCTCCCTCAATAGAAACTGATTCTCCTTTTTTTGAAGGTGGAAATTTCTCTTTATAGTTTAAATTAATAATCCGATTATTTCTTTTTAATTCCTCAAAAATGGGATGGCACCAAAAAATAAAACGAGTTAAAAAATTCTCTCTAGCCCTAGCTGTTTTTGCAGCTTTGGTAATAATAACGTGATCATTGACCGTTATTGCAATATCTCGAGTAAAAATAAAATTTGGTATTGGATCAAATAGTATATGATCATTTTCCTCATCATAACCTGTAATTAAGACTTCTGCCAATCGTTCATTTGGCATATCTGATAACTTATCTTTGAAGCTTAGCGGTAACTCTTCAAAATCAATAATCATATCAATAATTTCACTTCGACCATCACTATCATTTTCGAGTCCTTCCAATAACAATTGTTGGGTTTCCAAAACATTGTCCTCTCCTAAAAACGCTTTGAGTACACTTGTAAAAATATCGTGTTCTTCTTGCATTTGGGGTAAGTAAACAATATCATCAAATAACAACTCCTCTGCCCGCTTTGGAGATATTCGTTCAATACCGTCATCTGGTCTGTGTACAATTACTCTTTTTAATTGCCCTATTTCCGAAGACACTTTTATTTTACTCATATTCTATATTATTTGGCTAAGTTTTTTTTTCTAATTTTGAATTGGTCCAAAAGTAAAAATTGTTTTCCTCCAATTCAAATCCAATTGAAGGATATAAACTATTTCCAATCTCATTGTTTGTTTCAGTTTCCAAAAGCACACCACATGCTTGGGTACTTTTGCATAAATCTTTAGCCTGATTTATCAGTATTTTGGATATACCATGTCCTCGAAAACCAGGATCAACAAAAAGATCATTCAACAACCACATCCTTTTCATACGAGTAGAGGAGAAAATAGGGTACAATTGAGTGAATCCAATTATTTTACCTTCATCATTTTCACAAGCATATATAATTGATTCTCTATTTTTAATTCTTTCGGTCAAAAACTCCCTAGCCATTTCTTTATTCGATTCTTTTCCATACCACACTCTGTATGCATCAAACAAATCAATCACTTCAGTGAGTTGAGTTAATTCAGCTTGGATAATTTTCATAAATATTGATTAAAAAATATGACACAAAGCTAATCAATCTCGGCTTTGGACAAAAAAAGAAAGAAAAGAGTTTTAATGTTTTTTCAAAAAAAAATTAATATTCTTATTTATTTTTACAAAAATTAAAAGTATGAAAGGTAAAAAAGTTATCGAATCAAATATTTCAACTAAAAAAAAACCAAAATGGTTACGAGCACTTGAAACTCAAAGTTGGCAAGCAGAATTAGTTATTTCAGGATTAGCAATATTCGGTTCATTGCAATTACCCTCACTTTTAAACAATTTGGTAGATTATTGTCTATTTAATTTTTCAGAAGAATATATGGAGGTTTTCTTTTTCCTTTTTATCTATCCTTATTTCGCAGCAACTATTTTAATATTTAGTTTTATTGCGCACTTAATTTTAAGAGCTTTATGGATAGGAATGCTCGGTTTAGTCTCTGTTTATCCTAATGGAATCAATCCTGACCAGGATTTTTTCTCGAAGGATTACATGAAAAAATTCTTAAAAGAATATCCTGATGTAAATCTATTTAATAAAAAATTAGATGACCTTTGCAGTACAATTTTTGCATCTAGTTCCTCAATTGCAATTGTGATGGTCATGATAAGTATTACACTTAGTCTCATTATAATTATTGCAACCTTCATCAACTTTCTTTTCCCATCCTTCAATATTTTAAGAATAGTCTTAATATTAGGAGGAATTTTCTTTTTATTTTCTTTATTCGCTAGTTTGTTGAATTCAAAAAGCCTAAGAAATAAACTGTGGGTTCAAAAAATTCATTTTCCTTTTACTCAATTATTTGGGAAGATAGTTTATCTATTTGCAATGAGACCAATCAGCTATATCTCAATGATCTTTATGACTAATTCTAAAAGTAAAAAGACTTCCCTCTTATCTCTGACTGCCCTTGTTTCCGTTTTCACTTTTGTTTTTGCCATACTTTTAGTTTTTCCGCTATTAAAAAAAAGCAATATGACATACTTCCAACAAGAAAACTATTTTAGCTATCGAACAAATTCATCACATATAAAAGCAACAAAATATGAAAATCTTTTCCCCAAAAAAACTACTTTATTAACCCCTTTTATTCAATCTGACATTATCGATGGAGCAACTATCAAATTGTTTATTCCTTGGCTTAACCGCGAACAATCTTTTGCAGATATATTATGTGGTGAATACGTTGAGGATAAGGAAATGACTAAAAATGAAAAAAGACTTGCCTCAACAAAATATAAGGTAAATTGTAGTAATAAATATTTTGAAATATCACTAAATGGAACAATCATAACTGATTTAAAATACTATCAACACCACCATCCAATAAATGGTACGATTGGATTCCTCACCTACATTCCAACAAAAGATTGTTTTCCAATGGAAAATATTCTCAAATTAAAATCCCATTACAAAAATGAAGAAGGAAAAATGAGAGAAACTGAAATACCATTTATATTTGAAGGGTAATAAAAAAAGTCGTACCAAAAATAATTGATACGACTTCCTTTGCTTATTGAAAAGTAGTTAGTTCTGAATAACCATTTGTTTTGCAGTAATCGCATTCCCAACTTGAAAAGTCACTAAATAATTTCCACTTGGATAATTATTCACATCAATTTCTACCAATTCTTTTCCATTTACTTTTCTCAATATCCTGGATTGTAGTTGTTGGCCATCTATTGTCCAAAGTGTCAAAACAACATCATTGGTTTTTTCTGAATCCATCTGGATTGTCGCAATATTTTGAACTGGATTTGGTAAAATTTGAACATCAAATCCTGGAATTGATTCTACTCCTTTTACGCTTTCTAGGAGTCCATCCCAACGCGCCTCAAATTCTTGAAGAAATATATTGGCAACAATTGGACTGTGAATAATTAATGTATTTTCGTCATTGGAATTCTCAGCACCAGCTGACCAATTGTGAGAACCAGTTACTACTTGAGGATCTGAAGCAGGATCATTGGCATCTATTATAGCGTACTTATGATGAATATCATAAGTCTCAGGATGTGCTTTAACATTAACACCCGCTGCGACAAGTGCATCATAATCTCCACCAATATCATTAATATTTTCAATCAAACCTCTTACGTCAACTCCATTGTTATTTCTATTAATCAAAGCGTCCCTCATATCATTCATCGTAAAAGAAAGAACTGCGAATTGGACATCATTGTCTGCAGTCAAAAGACTTCCTGCTATAGCATTTGTGGTATTATCTGAAGGAGAAAAATAACTCTCAACTAAATCACCACCAATAATAAAGTTATGAGGAGTATTGTCTGTCTTTTGATCTCCAACTTTGACTGAAAAAATATTTGGGCTTGGGCCATCACCACCCCACATTTCATTGAACTCCAAAGTATATGATTTAGCTAATGATTGATCTTGAACAAATAAAATATTATTAAAATCATCACTAATATTGTTACTTGTCATATTCATAGAACCAGACATTACCCAAGATCCATCTTCAGAATCTTGATCGATAATCATGAATTTATTATGCATCAAGGCTGAACCATTTAACTTCAAATTTGGGAATTCTACAGGAACAATGCTACCATCTAAAGCACTATTCAGAGTTCCACTATTTGCAATATATCGAACCACAACACCTCGAGTGATCGCTGCATTTAAGGCAACCACAATTGATAATTGATTGATATTGTAAACGCACATATCTACTGAAGTTTGTGCGTTGTCAATTAGGTTTACAATCTCACCGATAATCTCTGAACCTGGCTTATAGATTGCATCGACGCCTGTTGAGACTGAATTATCAACTGCTCTATTGAAAAATATTTTCATCTCACCAGTCGAATTAGATTCAGTAGAAAAAATTCGAATTGCACTTTGAGCTTGGTTTGTCCCATTTTCAGTTGAAACTTGAACATAATAAAAAGTAGTTGCATCCAAACCTGTTAATGAAATCGAATGAAAAGTTGTTGAACCTCCATTATTAATTTCTTGAGTCAAATTAGTTGGATCAGTTCCAAACTTCAAGTTAGAACTTCCTGCAAAATTTGATTCCCAAGAAATATCAAAACTGGTCTTGGTTATATTTGCCTGTTTAATATTATCAACAAAATTACCATCGATATCTGCTTCACCTCTAGGCAAAACTTGGTATGTACCATTATATTGGGATACAATCCCAGTCAAATTTATAGGTGTTTGAGGAATAGTAAACCCAACAAGTGGACTCCCAGTTCGAACATAAATCACTGCTGCTTCTCCATTTGATGTAAAACCAAAAGTAGTATTCCCAGTAAATTGAGATCCTCCTCCTCCATCAGAAAAAACCACATTATTTATGGTTACTATTTCTGCCTCTGTATTCTCATTTAATTGATTAGGCGTAACTAACTGAGATGCGGGTAATGCATTGCCTGTAGAGTTAATCGTATAATCTACAACACTTACCACTTGTTTTAATCCATTAAAAAAACCAATCTCGCCAGTAACTGTCACTTCATCGCCAGTATTTAATAAATCAGCAATGGTTGGATCATAAAATGGAATTCCTCCAGTGGCATCTTGAATATATCGAATAGGTCCTAACTCATCATCATTTGTTACAATTCCAGTTACCGTCACACCTAATCCTTCTGCATAAGTTCGTGCATCAGCGATATCAGTTTGAGCGAACTGAGAAGTAATTTGAAAAAATAATAACAAGGTGATTACAAATATTTTTCTCATTTTATTTATATTTTATGCGAACGGAGATAAGTCAATTGTTATCTTCCTATTCAAATTTGTTTATTTTTAAAAAGAAACTGTTAAACCAGTACTCCACCTTCTTCCTTGTCCAAAATGAACAGAAGCGGATTGGGCATTAAATCCGTTGTTATTTGAAGTAACAAATGAATCATTATTTCGAGCATCACTTAAGTAAACGCTATCCAAAATATTTAAAACATTAAACCTCAAACTAAATCTCAATCCTTTTACTCTAAATCGATAACCAGTATGGAAATCAAATAGAGTGTAATCAGGCAACTGCCATGATTCTCTTCCTGAATCGTCTCCACGAAGGGACTCAGGTGCGAAACTCGCATAGTTCCTTCCGAAATAAGTTACTTTAGCTTTTACATAAAGTCCCTTAATTGGCTCGTATCTAATCATTCCCCCAAACTGCGTTTGTGCAGCATCCCCCACATGAACTCCTTTGGCATCAAAGTCATAGATAGTTCCATTTGGTAGAAGTGTTTCTGCAGCTGAATTCCAAATCCAATCTCCCAATGAAGCTAAACCTTCGATCGTTAACTTTTTATTAACTCTAAATGCAAAATCTAATTCAAGTCCTTTGTGCAAAGCAGATATTCCAGAAACATTAATTGGAATTCTTGGTGATTCTGGATCAGAAGGATCTTCCAAAACAGTTGGTAATCGATCTAATGGTTTATTATCCCATACGGTATAATAACCATTTAAATTAGCAGATAATTTTGGACTTTTAAATCCATAACCCAACTCAAGTGCGTACACTTTTTCATTTTCAGAATTTGCAGTTTCTACCACCTTTCCAGCTTCTTCTACCCAACCTATAGTAGCTCCACTTCCATCCTCAATAGGATTTCGATTTTGATATATTCTTGAAATCACATTATTGTATCTGGGTGCACGAGTAAAATAACCTAGATTCCCAAACACTCTGTGATTGTCATTTATATTATAGGAAGCTCCAGTTTTAACAGTAAAGGTCGGCTTCCAAATATAATCAATTGTTTGATTTTTTGCTGAGGTAGAATCAACTGTTAATCCATTTGCCTCTGCATAAGAAAGTGATTCTAAGGATGGTGAATCGACGGTGTACATGGTATTTCCATCTACCACTACCCTTTCTAAAATATCTGCTGCACCATCTTCATCATAATAACCAACAAATCTCTTCTCTCCATCAATAGTAATTTCTTTATCCCAAAGGTAATCTATCTGCTTGTAGCCAGTTGCTGCAGTTGACACGTTTACAAATGTGCTTAGCTTGTTTTTGGAGTATTCCATTAAACCAAAAATTCCGCCCCATCTAACAAACCCATTATAATTATAACCAAACTTATCTCCTTTTACTAGTCTAGTTTCTTGATTATCTATTCTAGAATTTCGATCTTCAATAATAAAATCACCTCCCATCAAATCATAAGCAGTTCGATAATGACCTCCTTCATATTGACGTAAATCAATACCACCTGAAAATGAAACATTTTCGGAGGCATCATATTTAAATGTAGAAAGCACTCCTACCCAAAAATGATTATTAACACTTGAACGAAGAAAGTATTCAGATTTACCATCTTCCTTAAAAATCGTGGGAGTGGTATTTATATCATACATTCGAGTTAAATCCATTTGACCATTTTCATCATAAATACGGCTATTAACTCTTGCTCCTCCCCCATTTCCAATTGACAAATAAGCAACATTAGAGAGGAAAAACTTCTCAGACGCCTGCCAAGAATGTTTCGCACTAAATTGTGGTTTATGGTAATAATTTACACTTGAATTAACAAACTCCCCATTCAATTCACCGTAGTATTCATTATACCGTAAACCATTATCTTTCAAATTTTCCAATGGATCAATTTTATCTTGAGGTATACCTAACTCTATTGCCTTTTTCTCACTATACTTTGCAATTGCTTGTGTAAAAGGTCTTTGCCCATGTTCTTGTGGCGCACCAAAGCCTGAAAAACTAATCAAGTGTTTTCCAATTTGTTTATCCAATCTTAAATAATAAAAATATCCTTTTGTAAAAGTTCCATCGACCCACCCATTACCTTGTTTGTAAGATCCCGCTAAGGAAATCCCCCAACCATTGTTCATTCTTCCTGTAGTCAACCCAAAGGTAGTTCGTAAGTATCCATTATTTCCATATTCTTGTTTTACACTCCCACCTCGTTTTGCATCAATTCCTTTAGTTAAAATATTTATCGTTCCTCCGACAGAAGGTATCGCTAATTTTGAAGCTCCTAAACCACGTTGAACTTGCATCGTTTTTGTCACCAAATCCAATCCAAACCAATTAGACCAATAGACCCACCCATTCTCCATATCATTTACAGGAATCCCATCTAACATTACTGCTACATTTCTTTGGTTAAATCCACGAATTGTGATTCTTGCATCACCATCTCCACCTCCAGAGGCAGTTGCGTATGCACCTGGAGTTGAATTTAAAATCATCGGAATATCTTGAGCAGCTAATTCTTCTTGTAACTTCAATGTTGGGATATTTGAAAATGCGACTGGGGTTTTTCTCTCAATCGCAATATCTGCCGTTACATTTACCTGAGTCAAAATTTCTCCAGAGTTCATTCTCAAATCCAACTCGATTGGATCGGATTTCATAGTGATATTCCTGATTACAGTCCGGTAACCTACATAAGAAAAAGTAATTTCATAATCACCTTTAGGCAAATCTAAACTATAACTTCCATCATACTCTGAAGTAGTTCCTCCCTCAGAATAAATGATATTCACTCCAATTAATTCCTCTCCCGTTTCTGAGTCTAATAGAATTCCGTTTAAAGTATTTTGTGAAAAAAGAGATAAAGAAACCCATAGAAAAAGAAAGGTAAAAATGTAATTTTTATTCATAGTCACGAAGGTATTTCTTGGTTCAAAATTATAAATGATAAAATCTTAATTTCGTAAAAAGGAGTTTTCTCAGAGATTGGAATAACATTTTTTTAAAAAAAACTCCGTGTAACTCTGTGAAAACTCCTTTCCTATTTTTACAATAAAAATTTATTATTGCTTAATAAATTTTTGAGTAGATTGATGATCACCATCAAAAAGCAAACTAATTATATACATACCTGTTTCTAGTTTCTTTACTAAAATATTCGTTCTGTTTGATGCGTCCGTCCCAAAGTTCTGTTCTAGCATTCTTTCTCCTAATAAATTATAAATCTCTACTCGCTCAATATTTTGCTCTGCTTCAATCCATAATTCAGTAATTGTTGGATTTGGAAAAATATTGAATGCAATTTGATTCAATTCCTCCGTCGCAACCATGAAATCAGGATCACAAGTACAATCATGTTCGCCAATCCCATAGAAGCTATTTTTGCCCCAAATATTATATTCAACATATGCAAAAGTATCTTGCACTACTCCGACAACCGGACCAGTGCCTATTTGAATATCAGATTTTCTCTCCAAAGTTTTGTCTCTGGTCAACCATCCACCGTCGGCACCAACCCAAGAATCACCTGGATCCTCACCAATCACTCCTACAACATCGATTACATTTGAACCGTCTCCATTAACGGTTAACCCTTTTACCAAAGCAACTGCATCGTTCCCATTGAAATACATGGCATTATTTACATTGTATACAGGGCAGAAAAATCCATTTGCTTTTCCTTCCAAATCCAACCACTCATTATATTCCGTTCCGTAAAGATGCAATCCATCTGAATTATATTGTACACAAAAGATGGTATCTCCATCAGCGTATAGTAACGTATCTCCTGTGTCATTATCAGTACAGTAATCCCATAATTGGTATCCATTCCAGATCGGAGTTTCTAAACCAGTTCCAGTTGAATCTCTTTTGTCTAAAACCGCTACGAAAGTTTTGTATGGTTCTAAGTTTTGAGCAGGAAGTGCAATTCCCACGTAAGAAGAACCTCCATTAGAAAATCGTCCAACTGAATAGGCTGACAAATCAATTGCAGTATTGGTAGGGTTATAAATTTCTAAAGCTCTATTATTTCCATATCCTTCGACATATTCAGAAATAAATAATTCGTCGCATTGTGCGAAAATTCCAAGTGTAGTAAAAGTAAAAATGATTAGAGGTATAATTTTATTCATAGAAAAAATTTATGGTTTGGTTGATAAAATATGGGTTAATTTTTAGGTAAGTTAGTTTTCGCTAGTTTTATTTAGGGGGTTGTTTGAAATCTTAGAACAAAATTAATATAAAAAGGAACAAAACTAGTGTTTCCGAATGTTATTTTTTAATGAATTGTCGTACGAAAGGTGAATTATGGATAGCTTATTAATCCTAGTTTCATCTTTGAACCATTCTCACAGTAAAGCTGTAAACGACCATACACCTACCTTCCTTGATTGGTATGAATCAAAATAAAATCTTTTTTTCGAAACGTAAACTGTTCTTTGATCTTCTATTTCCCCATTTTTATTAAGATATGTTGCATCAACATACATTTTAAAACTATTCGGTGTATACTTTATTCCTAAGATTTTAAACTCTTCTTTTTTAATATTAGGGTACAGCAAAATCATTCCTCCGCTTGAATCATACCCAAAAGTATAAGAAACACCCTTATACCTGAAAAATTGATCATGCTTTGATATTTTTGAGATATCTACTGACCAATTATAATCACCTTCAAATGATAAAGAAGTAATTGTAATAAAGTCAGTTATCAGTTTTAATTTTTTATAATTCCTTTTAATATGTTCAGCCACTATGGAAATTGTATTATTATCATAATTAACAAGCACATTTTTTATTTCTAAAAAGGAACAATCCCGCTTCTCTCTACTTTCAGCGATTCCAAATTTCCCAAGGGTATATTCCCCATCAGTTAAGGATATTTTTTTTTCAAAAATTAGATTACCCTTTTTATTATATTTAATTAAAAAAAATCAGTAAGTCTTTTTTTGGTATTGGCTTTAATTTTTGCCCAACCTTCTAACTTCTCTTTTGACAAATCAATACAATATCCAGCCACATAAAAATCGTCTGATGTTGTGTTAAATAGAACTGTATTTTTCAAATACGTATTTTTCCGGATAAAAAGCTAATTCTTCAAATTCTTTTTCACATGGTAATTTGTATATTTTATAATTCCCTTTCACTTTTCCTGTAACCCATATGTCACCATCATTATTTATTTCATAATCCTTGACATCAATATCATTATCTTTTAACCCAAAAGAGGATTGTCTTTTAAATTGTAAATCCATTCTATCATTAAACACCAAAAATTGGTAATCTTCTTCCTCTTTTGGTTTTTCTTTTATGGTAAGTGAACGTCCAAAAATAAACAAACTCGAATCCTGGCTTATTCGAATTAGGCTAGCATCTTCATCTCGGTCCCTTTCGGACGTAGCAAAAACACTTTGATCATATTTATATGTTGCTATAATTTGAAGGTTTTCTCTCACCAAATCCTTTTTCATATCTAAATAGTGAATAGTGTTTTTGTTCTTCTTTCCATTTTCGCTAATACCTATCAGATAATTACCTCCTTTTATTTTAAGTAACCGCTTAAACTTGACCTTCTTCCTTTCATATTTAAAATTTAATGGAGTCTGTCGAACTAGATTGAGTTCATAATCGTATTCCAATAAAATTTGTTTGCCTCTACCTACTACTAAATCTAAAATATATATTGATTTTGAGTTACTCCCGAGTACTTTTTGAGTAATAGCACCCGCATGTTTTTTTTTTATAATTTTCACTCCAATTAAGACGAGGTTTTTTTTGGCTAAAACAATAAATATTTGAAAATAAAATAAATAAAAGTAGTAACCGTCTCAAAGAGATTATTTTGATAAAAAAACAAATAATCGTAAAACTATTGCTTTTTTACCTAATTTCGCCTCAGATGAAAAATGATCTACAACCCATACAACTCAACGGCGATTTTAAAGCGGCACTAGACCTTTTAGAAAAAACCAAAACGAATGTCTTTGTAACAGGACGAGCTGGAACAGGTAAAAGTACCTTGCTTCAATTATTTCGAAATACGACCCATAAAAAATGCGTAGTCCTAGCACCTACAGGTATTGCAGCCTTAAATGTACAAGGCACAACCATCCATTCTTTTTTTAGATTCCCCGGAAAACCGCTTCAGCGATCTGAAGTTAAAAAAGTAAGGTATAATAAAATTTATCAGAAATTAGACGTAATTATCATCGATGAGATTTCGATGGTTCGTGCGGATATGATTGATAATATGGATGCTTTTTTGAGGTTAAATGGAACACAGCCGGGATTACCTTTTGGAGGAGTTCAGATGATATTTTTTGGCGACTTGTTTCAATTACCTCCTGTGGTTAGTTCAAATGCGGAACGCCAACTTTTTCAATCATTTTATGATAGTGCATATTTTTTCTCAGCAAAAATTTTCCAAAATGGGTTTGAAATGGAAATGCTGGAATTACATCAAACTTATCGACAAAACTCTAGACACTTTATTCGTCTTCTTGATGCAGTAAGATTAAATCATACAGATTATGATGATTTGGATGACTTAAATGAAAGGTATTTGCCAGATTTTCAATCGGAAGATTTTTATATAACGCTTTCTCCACGAAATGCCACCGTTGATGCAATCAATAATCGAGAGCTTAAAAAATTAAACACATTAGAACGATCTTATATAGCTAAAGTCTCAGGAACTTTTAATGACCGTAGATTTCCAACAGAACCTCTTTTGCAGTTGAAAATGAATGCACAAGTAATGTTCATCAAAAATGATCCTGATCAAAAATTTGTCAATGGAACGATTGGAAAAATCGTATCTCTTGAACCTGATGAAATAAAAGTAGCTCTGGAAAATCCTAATGGTTCTCAGAGAATTATTAAAGTGGAACAACTCGAATGGGAGATCATGAAATATAAAATCAACGCTAAAGATGAAATTGAAACAGAAGTGACAGGAAGTTTCAAACAATACCCTTTACGTTTAGCTTGGGCTGTCACGATTCATAAAAGCCAGGGAAAAACCTTCGATAAAATAATTATTGACATGGGAAAAGGAGCATTTGAAAGTGGACAAACTTATGTTGCTTTAAGTCGATGCAGGACACTGGAAGGCATTGTTCTAAAAAATAAAATTACTCCAAAGGATGTAATAACGGATGAACGGATTGTTCAATTTTATGAGAGAGGCAGATAAGTAACTCTTATTCTCAAAAAAAGGATAAAAATTTACTTTTATTTGTTTCCTTTAGATTTTTATGTTTGACCTTCCAACTCAGATTTAGTTTCTAAATATACAAAAAATGGCTTAGATTACTTTTAATTTTTTAGAGTCAAATTTAGCATTAAACCATATGACATCTATAAAACGAGTCCCCTTTCGAGGCACTCGTTTTGATTTAAAGTTTGCTTCCTGTTTTCAAGGGAGAATGAAAATAGAGTTTTAAAGATTCTTTCCTGGACAACCAAACTCTCTACCTGTAGGATTTCGACCTTTATAATTTCTAGTTCTTGTAGAAAATTTATATCCAAAAGTGACGCCAGCAGTAAAATACCAGTCGTCCTGAAGAGGGTTTCCTCTTTGAGAGCCAGTTGGTAGTATTTCAGGAATGTTTCCCTCTTGATTTAGCTCCCCTGACCTATTTCCAAGAGCAGCTGCCAGTTGTCCATTCCCTTCAAATAAATCATTGTAATTGACATAAGTTCCACTCACATCATCCAAATAATCGGTAAATGTCTTTCGAACTCCGAAATCGACTCCGAGATTGATTCTATCGGTAATTTGGTATTTCACCCCTACCCCTAACGGAATTGAAATCTGAGTCAACTTATATGGTTTATCAAAGTCATCCATGCCTTGACCTTCTGTACCTAGAGGCTGTAATTCAACCAATTGACCATTGTAATTTGTTTCAGGATTAAAATGAAAAACTGCAATACCTCCAAACAAATAAGGTTGTATTTTTTCTCCAGTGGAATTAGTTCCAAAAGGATTTATTTCTCCAACTAATGATAATTCAAGTAAGTTAGACTGGAAACTTAAATTTCGATTTTGGATACCCTCAATTTTTGAATTAGCATCATCACCAGAATATTTTCCGTAAGTAAATGTACCTCTTACGGCTGTAAAACGATTAAGATCTTTTCGTAAAAAAACTCCAAGAGATGCATGCCTTTTGCCGGTACTAAAATAATTATTACTCGGAGTAATATCACCAGTATAGCCTGTTGTTCCGAGAATTAAACCAACTTCGGAATCTTGAGCAATTAATAAAAACGGTAATATTAAAACAATACAAGTTGTTAGAAAACGATTCATTCTTATCATATTTAGAAATTTGAAAATAGGTAGTTAGGTATCGAAATTACCAGTTATTGAATCGTAAAGTTTGTTACATATAAGATCTTTATTTAATTTTTTTGGACTTTATAGAGAACTAAACGCCTTCGATTTTTAAAAAATTGTTTTTATGGTAGAAATTTTGGCTATTTGATGACATTTTTTATCACGAAATAAATTAAGAATAGTTATGTTTGGGTTTAATTAAAAAATTAAATTTAATATTTTAAAAAATATGGAACCAACACTTATCCAAAATCTTGGAACACTCGTAATGCTTGTTTTACTTCAAGCTGTATTAGGTTTTGACAATCTACTATATATTTCTTTAGAGTCGAAAAATGCTCCTGCAGAAAGAAGAAGTTATGTACGAAAAGTAGGAATTGGATTAGCGATAATTTTAAGAATCATACTACTTTTTGTTTTGATTAAGTTAATTGATCTTGTTCAAGGAGAACTCTTCACTATTGATTTTGGGAATATTTTCCATGGAGTATTCAATGGACATAGTTTGATTGTTTTGGCTGGTGGGGCATTTATTATTTATACTGCCATCAAAGAAATCTGGCACATGATTGCCTTCCAAGATGAAAGTGATGCTTCTAAGAAAGGTAGAGAAAAATCTGTTGGTCAAGTTATTTTTATGATAGTAATAATGAACTTAGTCTTTTCATTTGATTCTATTTTAAGTGCAATTGCTTTAACAAATATACTTTGGGTAATGGCTACAGCCATTATCATTGGTGGGATATTAATGATTGTGATGGCTGATAAAATATCGGATTTTTTATCAAAAAATAGAATGTACGAGGTCTTAGGCTTATTTATTTTATTCTTAGTTGGAATCATGTTGGTGACAGAAGGTGGTCACCTTGCCCACCTAAAAATAGGCGGACAACCAGTGGAACAAATGAGTAAATCCACTTTTTATTTTATCCTAATCATTTTAATTTTGACTGATATTGCACAAGGAAAATATCAAAAGAATTTAATTCGTAAACAAGAGATAAAAAAACAAAAACATGAAAATGCTTAAACTAAATACTCAATTCTTTGGAGCATTAAAAAAATAATAGTTTTGATACATTAAGTCATTTTCACAAAAAAGCCTCGAATCAAATTTAATTGGTTCGAGGCTTCTTAATATTTATAATGTCAATTTAATCAGGCATTTTCACCTCCAATCTTCTCTAATCCAAAAACTACTAAAAACCCAATAACCATTAAAATAAAAACTGGCATCAAATGTGGCTCCTCCAAAAAATTATTCGGGGAAACACTCACCTCTTTTAATATTTTCAAATTAGCTGGAGCTACATAATTTTCGACATTCAAAAGAATTTCTCCAGACTCTTTATCTATCCATTGAGATGTATTTCTCCAAGGCCAAACTTTATTTAATGATCCTACCATAAAACCTGTCAACACAGCTAAAGTTGTATTTTTGTAATGATCAAACATCCATGAAATCACTCTTGATATCGAAGTAATTCCAACCAAACAACCCATCGCGAAAACTCCAGTAATGATCAAACTCTCAGAGCTAAAAGTTGTCAAAGCTTCTTTTAACTTTGGTAAAATAAATGTGTACATCCCCATCAACAACAAAATAAAACTCCCTGAAATTCCAGGTAAAATCAAAGCTGATATTGCTATCATTCCAGAGAGAAATACAAACCACAGCGCTTCATTTCCACTTGCAGGGCTAGCAATAGTAATATAGTAAGCAATTCCAGTCCCTAATAATAATCCAACTATTTCAATCGCTCCCCAACTCGAAACTTGCTTGCCAATGTATAAGGCTGATGCGATAATTAATCCAAAGAAAAAACCCCAAAGATGCTGAGGAAATTCTTCTAATAAATGAGTCACTCCAAAAACTCCGACAACAATTCCTCCAACCATTCCAAACAACAATGCAACTAAAAAATTACCATTTATCGCTTTCCATACACCGGTTAATCCATCTTTTTGAAAAACACGAATCAAAGATGGACTGAAAGCTTTTATTGTATTAATCAATTTTTCATAAATACCAGTAATGAATGCAATGGTACCGCCAGATACACCTGGAATTACCTCAGCAATACCCATTGCCACTCCTTTAAATACTAAACCAATTTGACCTTTAAATAAACTCATTCTTTGTAGTTGTTAATGATGAATCACAATGGAAAAATCCTAAATAATTTTAATCATCGTTTTATTTGGTGTAATGCTAGGCTTAATGGTTAAAACCATGAGAGAGATTCTAACTTTAAAAATAATTAACTACTAATTAATGTTCTCGTCCTTTAATATCACCACTACGAACTGAATTATTCAATTCCTCCAATTCTTTTTTTTCTCGTTCTGTTAATTCCTCATTTCCTAGATCAGTCAAATCTGGTTGGCCAGCATCTACCCATGCCGTATACCAAAGACTTCCTAAAGAGTAGACAGAACTTGTCATCCTTTCCTCTACCATTCCTTGCATCCGATCAGAATATGCTTCAGCAAAAGCTCGACATTGTGTTCTAACTGTTAAGTCATTTCGATTGTCAAAACAAAATTGTTTATCCTCTGGAAATGCTTTCACCATATCAGCTTCAATTAATAAAACACTATCAACTAATTGATGACTTGTCAATATTATATCCCAAAAATAATCTACTTTATTCTCAACGTATTCAGCTTTACCTACAAAAAAATCATATTCTTCCTCTGCGAATAATTCAGGTATTCGACTTTCCCAAAAGGCATGAATTCCAATTTGATTGGTCAACTGACCGTTATAATTTTCGGTAGTGTGTAACGGGACATGAGCATCACCAATATAATGTCCATAATCAGCAGAGATTCGCAAAATTGATTTTGCATCTTTATTTTCAAATGCTTTAGTCAATTTATTTTGCATTCTCATTAAATGGAAAGGTAATACACCATATTCTGAAAACTTATCCTCTGCGATAACTTTGTACCCATTCGATGTCGGAAAAAACTCATCAAAATACAACTGAAAACTATCTAAATCTAGCTCCCATACATCATCATAATATTTTGCAAGTATATTGTTATAAAAAAAAGATTGGAATTTCTTTTTTGGAATGACTACTTCTTTGTTCTCTAGATATCGAAACTTAATAAAAAATTTATCTTCATCTATTCGAAGCTCATTACCTAAAACTAGGGTTGTATCATTTTGTTTATCAATAACAAACACATCCGTATATTTCATTAATGCACCAATTTGAGTTCTTGGAAAATTTTCAAAAGGATATTCTCCCCAAATGTCCAAATCGATATAGTGTCGAACTGCCTCATGCTTTGTTGCATACCTTCTTTTGTCAGGATCAACGGCATGGTCAGAAACATACTCAATGTTTTTTTTATAAAAAATCATCATACCAGGAGGCAAAGTAAAAACTGCCATACGATTGATTAACCGATGCCCAAAAAAACCCCATTCTAAATTAAGGTGAGCACTTTGAAAAAGAAAAAGCACCAAGAAAAGCGTAGTTGGGTAAATTGTTTTCTTCATAGGGAAATTACCAAAATTGACGTTTACTTAACCTCGTAACTATTGAGAAAAAAAGTAATCGTAACTCCAAAATAATCTTTCAAAATTTCGGTGTTGCACCAACCTAAAACTATCACCATATTCATCTTTATAGTCAGCAAAATATCGATAAATAGATTGCTTACCTTTCATTCCAACTCCTGTACTTAAAACTGGATTACCATATTGATCTAGTTGAGGAATAGGGAATAATCGACCTACTTTTGTATTTCCTTGGGTATTGGTTATTGAAATTGATGCAAATGGTAATGTATTGACAATGGAATCACGCAATGAGTTTTTATTTTCAAAAGCCTCTGCCATCATAACACTATACCCTGTCAAATATTTTTCAACTGCCGCATTCAAAACAGGTTTTTCAATTTTAGGAGTTCCTTCGTAAAATGGTTTGACGGCATACTCACCTGCACCTTTTCTATCTATGATAAAAGATTTACTTTTTTGCTTAGGATAAGCAACTGAAACAGATTGAATATCTTCCACTTGCTCCCCATACATAATCAAATCTTTCCAATCATCATCTTGCTTCATAAACTTTCCTTTTAGCATTCCTTGAAAACTTGGAATATGCATCACATAAGGCTCAGTTGAACCTTCCATTATGTAATAGGTTCCAAGACTATTAGCGGTCGAACCACCTACGTAGTATACTTTTAACTTATTATCATTCTTGTCATATATTTCCACCTTAACACCAGAAGTGGCCAAGTTTTTACGCATATTATCTTCAGCACCACGAGGAGTAGTATATTTCATTCGGACCCCTCTTATAGTATTTAGCAAATCATTGATTTGAGTATTTTTTGCTTTAAATTTTTTATTATATGTCCAATATCCATTCTTTCTTTCCAACAAAACTCTATAATCTTGTCTATCTGCAATAAATATTTTATATATTTCATCGACATTATCAACAGCAAAATCACCTGCTTCGTTCCAAGAGGTTGTAGATGAATTATCTTTATTTTTCACTAAGAAATAAGCCCCCGTTCCTAGAACTAAAAATAGAATTAATAAGATTAATGTTCTTTTCATGTTTACATTTTATGTTTTATGTTTTGAAAAAATAAGTTTACACCAATTTCAACAAAAACGTTTTCTCAAAAAATTATTGCGATGCAAACCTCTTTCGTCGCAACCAATTATAAATAATCCCAAATAATACTAAACCAACAATAGGAAATAAAATATTGAATAACTGCCATTTCGTTTTCTCCTCTTTTGCTTTTACTCTATCCAATAGACGCAATTTCACCTCTTTTCCTCTTGCCTCAATCACTCCTTTATCATCATGTAAATATTCAATGGCATTCATTAAAAACTGTTTATTTGCATATTGATATTTATCAAAAGGATTTAATCCCAGTGGTAATGGTTTTTGAGTTTGTCGATCTAATCTACTTATTGCTATATCACCATCCGAAACCACAATCATCCGTGTTGGTGCGCTCACTTTTTTATAATCTATATTTAAATCTCGTAAGCCAGAAAGTAGTGATTCAGTTACTCTGTTTTCATATTCAGAGGGAAAACGACCTTCAAGTAAAACAGCTAATGGTAAGTTCTTTTTATTATAGACATCAGGATTTGGTTTGTCCCTTAATATTTCAAAGGTTAAATTCACAGGTACTCTTTGATAACGGCTGTAATCAGAAGTCGTCAATAAGATCTCTTTTTTAACAGCTCCTCCACGTGTTTCGATTGTATCTATCACATTTGGAAAAAAGAGGTTGACTCGATCAATACCCTTTACTACTGGATGAACAGACCTTGAAGAAACTCTTGGATAGAAGAACCATGGAAATAACTCAAATTGTGGCTTATCACCGATAACTCCAGTTTGTAAAGCAATTGGAGTACATTCCAAATCCATCACTAAGTTAGGTTGGATCCTTGCCCCATATCTGAAAAGTAGCCTATCCAAATTCAACTCCATTGGCATCGCCAAATGTTGACCTGTGATCCTCATACTATCGATACTCGCTCCAACCTTATCCAAAAGCCATAAAACTCGACCTCCATTCATCACATTTTGATCAATTTTAAAATTGTCTTTTTCAGAAAAAGGTAAAAGCGGCTTTGCCACAATAAGTACATCAACATCTGAATTAATCTGAACTACACTATCTAAGTTGATTCGATTAAGATCATAATTTTTTATTAACTCTGCATCTAGATCAGACGTTTGAATTGGACTAAGTTCCTGGTGTCCAGTGGTATAGAGCACCACTGGCTTTCTAACAGTCATCAATTTCTTTACAGCTCCAGTAATTTTATACTCTAACAAACTAATAGAGTTATTAATAACCAATTCAGGATTCATACCAGGGACATTATTTTCTAATAAGTTTACTGCCGTTTCACGACCTTGAAAAAATATTAAAGCATAAGGATATGTCAATTGTTCCTTTTTGGAATCACTAGTTAACTCTTTCAAATTGATTGGAAATATCCCACTTTTTGCAAATAATTCCTTTCGTGCATTAACCTCCTCTATCGAACCTTCTAAGGGATTCTCAAAGTCATATTCTAAATTTGGAGAAACACTCCTGTAGTCATCCAACAATTCTCTTACGGAATTTTGCAATCTTTTATACCCTCCTCCAAACTCTCCTTCCAACAATACTTTTACATAGACAACCTCATTAATATTATCCATCATTTCAACTGATGAATTAGTCAATGTAAACCTTTTATCCTCTGTTAAATCATAATAATTATAGAGGGTATTCCCGAGAATATTGATAAATAACAATACTCCTGCAAATAACCCCAACTGAAACAAACTCTGATTTCTTTTACTATTAATCTTCATCTAAAGTAAATAATTGACTACATTTAAAAAATATAAAAATCAAAATTTTATATAAAATATCATTAAAATTAACTATTCAAAAGTTAATCTCAAATTATAAAACCTTTACCATTTTCTTTTTTCCAATGACACTAAAGTCATTGCTATAAATAAGGCGATAATGGAAATAAAATAAACTATATCTCTGGTATCTATGACCCCTCGACTAATTGAGCTATAATGATAATCAATTCCAAACATTTGTACAATTGTATCTGAAGTTCCAAAGAAGAATGGCATTTTACTAATGAACAAGAATCCGGAATACATGAAAAAACATAGGAATGTTGCCAAGATAAATGAGACAATTTGATTATCTATTAGAGATGATGCAAATACTCCAATGGCAGTATAAACGCCTGCCAAAAGAAACAACCCAATGTAACTTCCTTGAATTGCACCTGAATCCAAATTACCCGCTGGAGAACCTAATTGATAAACCGTATAATAATATAATAGTGTCGGTATAAGTGCGAACAAAACAAGTATTAAATTTGCAAAGTATTTCCCCATCACAATTTCAATATCGCGCAAAGGTCGAGTAGTCAACAACTCTATGGTTCCAGTTTGGATTTCCTCAGCAAAAGATCGCATTGTAACTGCAGGAATCAAAAACATAAAAATCATTGGAGCTAAAGAAAATAACTGATCTAATGTTGCATAATTATAATCCAACAAACTCGTATCAGGAAATACAAACATCATCAAACCTGTCACTAATAAAAAAACCCCTATGGCGATATAGCCTATCAGAGAACTAAAAAACGTATTTATTTCTTTTGAAAAAATTGTTAACATAAGTATATTTCTGAATGAAAAAATTTGAATTTAATTTTCACCAATGACAAGCAAGATTCTCATCAATCTATAAATTTATTTTTTTCTAACTTTTACCAAATTTCTATCGTCATAGATCAGCAAACATTTAAATAATTTATCTTCAACCTCTTGAGTTGATAATTCACTAACCGTCTCGTATAATCTTTTATCATCCTTAATCCATTCTTTAAAATTCTCTTTTGAAAAAACTGCTGTTTCGCCAGTTTCAAAATGAAGCATATTTTGATGAATCAACTTTACCTTGACATCGACATCCTTTGTTCGAAAAGGGTACCCAGTAACTGGATTATACGCAGACATCTCTTTTTTCTCTATTACAAACTCCTCGTATTCGTAATAGCAAATTTTCCCTCGTAGTTTCATTCCAGCAAAAACAACATTTTCCTTATTTAGTTCCTCTCGTGACAATCGAATGTAGGGAATTCCATCTAAACAAATCCCCCAAATAGATTCCAAATCAACATTCCGATATTGAATTTCTTTTTCCTCTGAAACTTCAACCATCTCCACTTTTAAACCATACATCTGAGCTAAAAAATTTTGAGGATTTGAATGAACGCCTGCTAGCACCTCTTTCCACTTATAAGTAGGCTTATTATTTTTGAAGTCTTCAAAACTTAAAAATATGCCATCTTGGAATTTAAAATTTTTACTCAAATACACCATATCGCCTTGTGCAATTAACAATGCATTTACGCAAATCGAAAGTGATAAAATTATGAATATTCTTTTCACATTAAAATAAATTATTAGTGATTTATCTATGGTAAAATATTAATCTTTCGTTAATTCTTGGAAAACATCTTCCACACTAAAAACATCTTTTTTCATACCCAAAAGTGTAAGTTTATTTTGAACAGCAAAATCAAAAATATCTTTTCGGATATCATCCTTCAAATCAGCAGTTATTTTCCATTGATTATTTCCCAAAGATTTTATGGTTTTGACTTTTCTTATTTTCCTCAAAAACTCTTTCTGAGTTTTCTCTAGGAATTCTACCGTTACAGTGGTTGATCCTGAAATTCTATGCTGTAAAGCTTCTACCGGATCGTTGGCTACAACTTTTCCCCGATTAATAATCAAGACTTGATCGCAAATTGCTTGAACCTCTTGCATGATATGAGTTGAAAAAATAACTGTCTTCTCTTTTCCCAAATCAATAATCAACTTTCGAATTTCAACTAATTGATTAGGGTCGAGTCCTGAAGTTGGTTCATCCAAAATCAAAACATCAGGATCATGCAACATAGCTTGAGCTAAACCTACTCTTTGACGATAACCTTTGGAAAGTGCTCCAATCAACTTATGCTGTTCCCTACCTAGCCCAACTCGCTCTATCATTTCTGCAACTTTCTTCTTTTTATTTTTCAACTTATGTAATCCTCCCACAAATCCCAAATACTCCTTTACATACATATCTTTATACAGCGGATTATGCTCTGGCAAATACCCAATCTTTTGTCGTACCTCCATAGGAGAAACTTGAGTATCGAAACCACAAACCGTCACTTTACCATCCGATTGGGGAATAAAACAAGTGATGATTTTCATGGTAGTTGTTTTACCGGCACCATTTGGACCCAAAAAACCCAATACTTGTCCTTTCTTTGCATCGAAAGAAATTTCGTTAACTGCTTTTTGAGTTTGATATACTTTTGTTAATTGCTCTACTTTTACTGACATTTTTCTATTTCGTGATTTGTCTTAGACAGATTTAAACGAAATGCAAAAGTAGTAAATTTCATTGCGGCAACAAAAAGGTATTTATAGGATATGTCAGGAAGCTGAATAGATTACGACATTTAAAAAATTTAAATTTCTAATTCTCTAATTTAATAAAATACCTTTTTTATATAATTAGACAATAATTAAGTGGATATCTATTCATTTCTTTGATTTTTAAGTTACTTTCCACAATAATCTTTTAATTAAATTATTATATTTTGGATCAAAATACCTCATGTCAAAAAAATATTTTCATGAAAAATCTATCTTTTATTTGCGTACTATTCTTATTCCTCAGTTGTGATAATAAAACCAATGGAACTAATACTATTTCTACAAAAGATAATATCGAGAAAACTCAGCTACAATCGAAAGTTGAAAGTCCTCAAAACTCTTCATTGAAGGGAACTAAAATTTTAGTAAAAAATAAAATAAATGTGGAGGTAAAACCAGATAAAATGGCATTAGATATTTCATCAAAAAATAGTTTAGTTGAAACAACTCCTAAGTTTAGCTCATTAGATAATAATTCACCAAACTCTGAAATTATGAAAGAGGAGAATACTAAAGCTGGAGATGAGAAAGAAAGATTGTTGATTGAAAAAATACTAATAGAAAAGGAAATGAAACAACCTGAGTCTAATAAAGAAGTAAAACAGACAATAGAGCAAAAGATTGAAATGGAACGAAAGACTCCAAAAAAACAAGAAAAAACTATTAATCTTCATGTTGATTTTAATAACCTATTACAGAGACATGTAAATAATTCAGGTGTTGTCAATTACCGAACCTTCAAAAAAGATCAAGATAAATTAGATGCATATCTTAAAGTATTGGAAAAAACTATTATTGAAAAAACCTGGAGTAGAAATAAATCTCTAGCTTTTTGGATTAATGCATACAATGCAAATACGATTAAATTGATTTTGAAAAACTACCCAATTAAATCAATTATGGATTTAAACAATGGAAAACCTTGGGATGTCAAATGGATCAAAATCGATCAGCGAACTTTGAGCTTAAACAATATTGAAAACGATATTATTCGCCCAAATTATAGTGAACCTAGGATTCATTTTGCCGTAAATTGTGCAGCAAAATCGTGCCCACCTTTATTGAATAAAGCATGGACAGAAGGCAATTTAAATTCAAACCTAGAAAGACAAACTAAGTCATTTATCAATAACCCAATTTACAATACCATTACTTCTAGCAACGTAGAAGTCTCTAAAATTTTTGATTGGTACAGAAAAGATTTTGGTGATTTAAAAAGCTATTTAAATAAATTTTCAAGTTCAAAAATTGGGAAGAATACCTCAGTTAATTTCAAAACTTATGATTGGAACCTAAATAATTAATGGACCTAACTACCCAAATGATTCAATTTTTTAGATTCATCTAACTTTAGAAGTTGACGATGATCTTTCTTCGAGGAATTTCAACGATTAGGAGTTAATTGTTTTCCTTAGTTAAAAAATATATCCTTATTTTAGTCTTTTTGCATCTCAAAAGGATCCCTTTGTAATGATGAAAGATAAATTATAGCTTATGACAATTTCTAAGGTCAGTATTTTAATACTCGTTTTAAGTTTTTTCTCTTGCCAAAATAATTACAAAGAAAATAATTTTGAGAGTAGTGAATTACTTGAAGATACTAAACTATTACAGTTACTTTTTTTCAAAAAAGAACAAAAAGTAGAGCTTTGGTCAACTAACTCCGTAAATAAATTTACCCTCATCAAATCCTATCTCAATGTTCGTTGCAACAAAACTCCAATTGGAATTTTTCATTTAAATATTGAGAATACACCTTTACTAGTTTTAAAAACTCCTTATGATTTTTTTGGAAAAAAAAGTGAAAAAAAACAATTTGAAGATATATATATTGTCAATAAATTGAGAAAAAACACCAACCAGCAATCTATCATTTTTTCAAAAAACGACTTAATAGAATTATTAAGCTTCATCAAAAATAATAGGAAACCAGAAGTATTTGTTTTCCCAAATGATTTACGACAAGATGGAAGTTTTGAGGCTTGTTTTGGATGCCCTCATCGTATGGCTGAATTGTATAGTAGCCTTGAATTACATTTAAGACAATTTGCGAAAAAGAATTAATTCTGAATCACTATAAATATAAAACTTTAAACTATTTGATTAATATCACATACATTGACAGACAACACATTAAAACAAAAATTAATATGACTAAAATCATTGCTCTAGATGGATATACATTAAATCCAGGAGATCTTAATTGGAAAGGTCTAGAATCAATTTCTAGTTTTTCAGTTTTTCCACGCACAAAAAGGAATGAAATCATTGAAAGGGGAAAATTAGCTGACATCTTGATTGTCAATAAACTTGTGTTAGATCGTCAAATTTTAAAGCACTTGCCTCGTCTTAAATATATTTGTGTTTCAGCTACAGGCTATAATAATGTTGATTTAGATTTTTGTAGAGAAAAAAATATTCCTGTTTCAAATGTGAGTGGCTACAGTACTCCTGCAGTAGCACAACATGTTTTTGCGCTACTTTTTGGATTAACTAATCAAGTGGAAAGATATAATCAAGAGGTTCATCTGGGCATCTGGTCAAAACAAAACGATTTCGCATATTGGCATGAGCCAATTAATGAAGTCCATGGAATGGTTATGGGAATATATGGTTTTGGAAAGATTGGGAAAGCTGTAGCAAATGTAGCTTTAGCATTTGGAATGAAAGTTATTGTTAATCGAAAAAACCCAAATAAAGAAACTTTTGATGGTATCGAATATGTTGAATTAGATGAACTATTTTCTCAAAGTGATGTATTAAGTCTTCATGCACCTTTAACCGAGGAAAATAAAGGAATTATTTCTCTCCTCAATCTTGCCAAAATGAAACCTACTTCGTATTTGATTAATACAGCTCGTGGTGGTTTAATCAATGAATCAGCATTAAGAAATGCTTTAGAGAATAAAAGAATCGCCGGTGCTGCACTAGATGTACTTTCCTCTGAACCTCCACCGCCCGATCACGTATTAATGAATTTAGAAAATTGCATTATCACACCACATCAAGCATGGGCTAGTCTTGGAGCAAGAAAAAGACTATTAACCGAGGTAGTAAAAAATGTAGAAGGATTTCTACAAGGAGAATTGAGAAATATTATTTAAAGGTTAACTATGAACCAAATATAAGAATCCAAGCAAATAAATTTACATTTTGAATCATTATTTAGAAACCAAAAATTCATAGTTAACCATTAAATACTTTACTTTTTTACTGAAGGAATCCTAAGGACTTGCCCAGGGAATATTTTGTTAGCACTTTTGAGCATTGGTTTGTTAGCCTCAAATATTTGCTTGTACATACTCGCTTTACCATAATGTGTTTTAGAAATCTTACCAAGAGTATCTCCTTTCTTCACGGTATAAAATATGGCTGATGGAGTTGACTTCTTAACCGTAAGTTTATCATTTACTGTAGCCACACCAGAAACATTACCCAAAGCAAGAATAATTTTTTCTCGATCTTCATTACTACTAACCTGTCCAGAAATTGTCACTTTATCTAAAACAAATTTTACAACTAAATCTTTAGTTTTAACTCCAAGGCTTCCTACAATCCCTTCTAAAACTAGTGTTTTCTGTTTGTTCAAAAGTTTAGCTTCTAACTTTTTAATTTCGTCAGTTTTTTCAACTTTAGCTACTTCTTTTTTTGTCAAAGAATTAGCACCTGCTTTTTTTAGAAATGAAAATAGTCCCATTTTTAGTTGTTCGATTTAAGGTTTGGAAAAATACAATGGAAGATAAAAAGGAATGTCAAAAAAGTGATCCTAGTTAGATAAAACAAAATTAATTTTAATAAAAACAAGGCAATTTCATCAACAATACTAGTTTCTCATCGTAAAAATTTTATAATCGCAAAAGTAGAATAGTTTTTGCACATTCACAAATGCCAAAAAAACGAGCATTTATTAGTATAATCTTGTATATTTGCGCGATTTTATTTTAACGTATTTTTAATATTTAAAAACTTTTTACAAATGCAAGGTAAAGGCCTTATCAAATTCTTTCTTGTGCTAATGGCGCTAGTTTGTATTTGGCAGTTTTTCTTATCAACCAAAACTAACACGGTTGATCAGGAAGCAGTTGAATATGCACTAAGTCATGGTGAAGAAGGAACAGCAGCCTACAACGAAGAGTTAGGCAAGTATCTGGATTCAATATCCAGCGAAGTGGTATGGGAGAGTCCTTTCAAGGATTACACCTACCAAGATTTAAAAAATTCTCAATTAGCTTATGGACTAGATTTAGTCGGTGGAATGAGCGTTGTGATGCAAGTCGATTTAAGTGAATACCTCATGGCGCTCGCCAGGGATAATAATACAGGTCCTCCTTTTGAAGATGCGTTAAAAACTGCAAAAACGAACCAATCAAATAATAATACAGATTATATCACCTTATTTGTAGATGCTTTTGAAGCTGCTAACCCAGACCAATCATTAGCTCCCTACTTTTTGAATACCGGTGACGATGACAATACTCTAAATATAAACTCTTCAAATGATGTCGTAGCTAGTTGGTTGCGTACTAAATCTACAGGAGTTGTAAAAAATACATACGAGAGACTAAGAGAAAGAATTGATAAATTAGGAGTTGTTCAACCAAACATTTCTTTGGATGCTGCTCGTGATATGATTGTAGTAGAATTACCAGGAATTAAAAATCCAGCAAGAGCAAGAGCCTTCTTAGAAGCAACTGCAAAATTGGAATTTTGGCAGACTTATAGAAATAGTGATAATAATTTCCAAATCATTCAGGCTTTCTCTGAGATGGATGAAAGGTTAGGTAAAATTGGAACAATTGAGGATACGACAAAGATTGATATTCCAGAATTTATTACGCAACAGGATACAATTTATGTTACAGATTCATTAGGAAATGCAACTGCCGAGATTCAAGAAATCAACCCTATTCAAGTTCCTAATCCTGAGTTTACTCCAAGAGAAGCTGGGCCATTATTTTCATTATTTGCCCCAAATACCTCAGGTGGACAAGACGGACAAGGAAGTCCTATTATGGGATTTGCCAGACCAAATGATACTTCAGCAATTAATGATTTATTTCAAAATCCTGCTGTTCAAAATATGTTACCGCGTGATTTAACTTTGATGTGGGGCTATAAACCTAATGTTGACGTTGACGCTGATGGTGTTGAGGTATCACAGATGTTCTTATACGGAATTAAAAAGCGTACTGGTGACGTTGCACCTTTAGAAGGAGACGTGATTACAACAGCTTCAACTCAAAATAACCAAGGTCAAATCGAAGTTACATTGGGGATGAATAATGAAGGAGCTACAACTTGGTATAAAATGACCAAATTCGCTTCTGAAAATGGATCTCGTGAGGTAGGAATCGTTCTTGATGGTGAAGTTGTTTCTTGCCCTAGTGTAAGGAATGGTCCTATTTCAGGAGGGCGAACGAGTATATCAGGAGGGTTCGATGTTCAAGAGGCAGACGATTTAGCCCGTATTTTGGAAATTGGAAAATTACCTGCAAGACCTGTTATTATTCAAGAAGCTATTGTAGGACCTACTTTAGGAAAAGATAATACTCAACGAAGTTTGACAGCGTTAGGTGCTGGAACTTTGTTAGTTCTTTTATTCATGATGAGTTACTATGGAGGAGCTGGTATTGTTTCAATCATTGCTCTACTTTTAAATGTAGCTTTCATATTTGGATCATTGGCTTCCTTCGGAACTGTTTTGACTTTACCTGGAATTGCAGGTATTGTTCTTACAATCGGTATGGCGGTAGATGCTAACGTAATTATCTATGAAAGAATAAGAGAGGAACTAAGAGCAGGAAAATCAAATTCTGCTGCAATTAGAGATGGTTTCCAACACTCTTATTCTGCCATTATTGATGCCAACGTTACAACCCTGCTTGTAGCTGCTGTTTTATCATATTTTGGTTTAGGGCCAATTAAAGGTTTTGCAGTTGTATTGATCATTGGTGTAATTTGCTCCTTGTTTACTGCCGTTTTAGTTGGACGATTAATCATCGACTGGTGGACTGGTAAAGATAAAGAATTGAGTTTTTGGACTGGGATGTCTAAAAATGCATTCGCTAATATCAAGGTAGATTGGTTAGGAAAAAGGAAGATGGCATACATTTTTTCAAGTGCTATTATTTTAACTGGTCTTGGATCTATGTTCACAAAAGGATTTGAATTGGGTGTTGAATTTAAAGGAGGATATGCTTATAATGTTCAGTTTGCAGACGATGTAACTGTTGACATGGCAACCTTAAAAACTAACTTAAAAGAAGCTTTTGTTGATGCTCCTGATCCTGTTGTAAAATCTGTTAGTACATCTAACACATTTGCAATTACAACTAGTTATTTGATTAACGAAAATGAAAAAGATACTCCTAGTAAAGTAATGACTGCATTATTTAATGGTGTAAACAAAACGGCAGGAGGAAATTTAGATAAAGATGCTTTTCAAACTGATCAACTTGGGATTACTCACGTAATCAGTTCTAGTAAAGTAGGACCAACGATTGCTGATGATATTCGAAGAACATCTTTCTATGCAGGTATTTTTGCCTTATTAGTTGTTTTCCTTTACATCATGATTCGATTTACTCGATGGGAATATAGTGCTGGAGCGGTTGCCGCTTTGTTCCATGATTCCTTGATTGTATTATCTATTTTCTCTCTTTTACATGGTGTCTTACCTTTCCCTATGGAAATCGACCAAGCATTTATTGCTGCGATTTTGACGGTGATCGGTTACTCAATCAATGATACCGTTGTTGTATTTGATAGAATTAGAGAGTACATGAATCAATATACTGGATGGAGTAAAGAAGAAATCGTGAACAAAGCGATTGATTCAACTATCTCTAGAACAGTTATTACATCTTTGACAACCTTATTTGTAATCGCTATGCTTTTCATCTTTGGACGAGGAAGTATTCAGGGATTTGCATTTGCTTTGTTAATAGGTGTAGTTGTCGGAACTTACTCTTCTGTCTTTGTTGCAACTCCAGTTTTCTACGATTTAAGTGGAGACTTGAAACCAAAGTCGAAGACTACTAAAAAACAAAAAGGATTTAGAAGACCAGTTTCCTCTGATAGCTAAAAACCTTAATTCTTTTTAGACATATAAAGACCGCCATTTCGATTAGCTCGAAATGGCGGTTTCTTATTAGGGCAATAAGCCTTGAGGCTCAAAAAAGTTGACTTTGGTAATAAGCTCAATTTCACCAAATCCTTACTATATTTTTGTATTTACTGCTGCTGCTTTAATCTATTAAATAGTAATAGTGGGATTACCAAAAAAGCCTTTATCCCGATTTCTCGAAATAAAGGCTAATATTTTAATGAATTTGATAAATAACCAACAGATCAATAAATAAGTTTTACTTATCCTGCCTAGCAAATACCTTAGTTAGCAAATCAGATGATCTAGCACTTTTATTTTTTCGAATATCTAATTCTTTAACTTCAACTAGACTAAACATTCCATCCAAAGCTTTATTGGTAACATGCTGATCCAATTCTGTATTTACCTTTTTTCCAAAAGAAACCCTATTGTAAGCTTTCGCAATTTTAGTCCAATAAGTTCGTGCATTTACCTCATCCAAGGATTCTTGAACAACAGGTATAAATTCAGTAAATAATTGCTTTCGAGTTGTTTTATTTAAATATTGAGTAGCTGCATTTTTTTCACCCATCAAAATATCTATTGCATCATTGATCGTCATTTGTTTGATTGAGTTAATAAAAATCGGTTTAGCCTTAGAAGCTGCTTTTTCTGCAGCCGCATTTAAAAGCTTCGTCATTTTTTCATCCGCATTTTCAAAACCAGGTACTCGTTTTACTTTTTTTATAACTTTTTGAGCTTCTTCTGGCAATAAGATTTTATATTGACTATTCAAGTATCCATTTTCAGTGGAAAGAAAATCTGTTGCATCCCCCACCCCAACATTTAAAGCTTCTTTTAATCCTTTTCCTATTTCGTCACTTGACAAACTACTACCTGTATTTTTCAATTTAGCCTCAGCTTTTTTAGCAGCATTTTTCAATTTCCCAAATTGTGCATTAGACGAAAATTGGAATAAACACAAACAGAATAAAAGGGTCATTATTTTTTTCATAAAATCATATTTTTAAAGTTTATGGAGAATTTACATAACTATAAACGTTCTAAAATCCCTTTGGAGTCTAAATAAAATCTTAAGATTTTGCTAAAAATATAAATGAATTAAGAATTCTTTGGGATTACCTCTGTTTTCTCTCCAAAATACTGAACAAACTTTTGCATTTCAACTGCCAATTCTCTATTCTGAGTAGCTTTGTAATAAGTATCTGCTAATCCTCTAAAAGTCTGATAAAAAAACCTATCCATTTCCATTACTTGCATATCATAAGTCCACAAGTCGATTTTCAATGTTTCTTTATTCTTTTTATCAAACATTGACAACAACATTGCTTTTGCCATTTGAGGAGAATCATCTGCATTTGGATTATCATCAGATTTCCATTCAATTTGAAGAGGAACATTTTTGTCATTAAGTCCTACATTAATTTCAATCTTTGTTTTTTTCGAAACTGTTTTTTCCTTATCCATTATTTATTCTTTTTTTTACATTTAGTTTAACTAACTCACCAATCAAATAATTACTTAAAGTTATTCCAATAAATCCCTTTCACCTTTACCTATTTCCACCATCGCATCAGAGTTTAACCTATTAATTCCTCCTTCCAAATTTTGCGCCTCCATGACCATTGCCTTTGCCACATCTTCTGCCTTTACAGGTTGGTATTTCCCCAAGAGGTCTCCTACTAAAAAATCCATTCCTTTAAAAAAAATTATGCCTATTTTTTCCAAAGGCCTCCTTTCTTCACGTTTCCCGAGCAACATCGAAGGTCGTAAAATATGAATCCCCCAAAATGGCAACTTCTTTATCGCATCTTCCAGTTCACCTTTTACTTGACTATAAAAAACCTTAGACTTTGAATCTGCTCCGACTGATGAAACTAAAATAAATTGGCTAACTCCATTACTAGAGGCAATAGTAGCAATCTCTTTTGGGTATTCATAATCAACTTTCCGAAAAATTTCTTGACTGCCTGCTTTTTTGATCGTAGTACCAAATGTACAAAACAGATCATTCCCGCAAATTAAATTTTTAGCTTTAGCAAGATTATCAAAGTCTACGATAAATTGTTCTAATTTTCTATGCTTCCTATTTAGCTTACTTCTTCCAAAACAAAGCACCTTCTCATAAATTGGTGAATCCAAAAGTAAATCAAGACAATACCCTCCCACCAAGCCTGAACCTCCAAAAAGTATTGCTGTTTTTTTTCCTTCCTTTATTTTTATCTTCATTTCTTTGAATGTAAATATATTGTTTTATGAAATATTTCATATAGATTTCACCTTCAACCCTTTCTTTTTTAAATACCTCAGTACTCCTTTTTTTCCTGACAAATGAGCTGCCCCAATGGCACAAACAATAGTTTGTTCTGAGGCCATAATTGCAATTCGATCAGCCATGATTTTATTTCGATCATAAAGTAATAGTTTACGTTCCGAACCAACTGATTTTTTTGAGCTTTTGTATAATTGTTGAATATCAGCCTTTTCATAAAGCTCTGCCATTTTTAAAACTTGCCTTCTAAATTGTTTAAAACTTTTAAAGGTTTTCAACAAAGATTTCAATTGATTCTCAACTGGAATTTTGGCCATTATTGCCAATTGTTCCTCAAATGTTTCAATTCCTAATAATATTTTTTTTTCGTCTTTGGCAAATTGAAAAAGAGATTCATCAAGTGATTTTAACCGATCTTTAGACAAAACTACCTCAGCCATCATATTAGTGACCTGCATAGGCAAACTATGATTAAATTGCCTTAGATCATATCCCGTCAATCGATTGAAACGCTTATTAATTTTTATAAATTTCTTGGGTCGAATCATGGATTCTAGCGTTAATCCACCTGGTAGATTCATCATCTCTGCAGTAATATTTATATTTGCTGTTTCCAAATTAAATTCTAGTGCAAAGGCATTACATTCTCTTATTTTTTCATGAACTAAACTTTCAAAAGTAAATGCCCTTTCATCACTCACATGCATCGTTCCGAAAACATAGGAATCGCCAGGATTTTTTTTCCCAGAGATTTTCCACAACAACGAATTATTCTTTTTTTTCATGTATCAAAGATTAGCAATTTCCAATTCTAAACTGTATTTTTTGTAAAAAAATTAGGTAAAAAAATAAAAATGATAACATGACAAATATAAACCTAGTACGTTGCATTGCAATGATTTTGATTTATTACATCCATCATGATAATTGGTTTGTTATCATAAAATAACTAATCTCGCAACTTTAGAATTTTCATATTGAATAATTTTGTAGTACATACCTTTGGGAATTCTTTTTATGTCTATCGATATTTCACTATTCCCACTTGTTTAGATATACATAACCTACTTTACAATAATACCCACAGATTTATTATTTATATCTTGATTTAATAATTGTATTGGAAACTGAGGTGTTAAATTATCACATATCGGATTAGGATAGATTTCCATTTTGAGACAAACTCTTTTAATACAAAATAGAAATAGAGAAACCATAATATCTGAATATAATATCACATCCACATTCTACGTAAACAACAAAGGTGACGAAATATGTACATCAGTAGAAAGACACATATACATATAACTCACCTATTTGAGCGCCAAATATATGATAAGCAAATAATAATAAATTGACTCTAAGACACTTAAACATAACTTCAGACTTGGATACACAAAACGTAGATCAATATTAACAGCATCAATTTTAATATGTGCATATGACTCTTATCAGAGCAACTATAGTTTGAAAATAACCTTTGAATGTATTATTACATTTGATGGCTCCGAAGAGATGAACTGGCCTATCGAAAAACTAAAGCCAGATTATTTTCTTTTACGACAAATTTTTAAATAAAAAACTTTTTATTTTATTTAATCTGAAACTATCCTATTGAAAAAATTAGAACAAGATAAATCTAAAGAAAAAATACTAATCAATAGTTCTTATTCTTTTTTTATTGCGATAATTATACATTCTACGCTTTTGAGAAAAAACAATGAATTCTGAAAAAACCTAATAAAAATTAAAATCTCCAAAGACAATTTTAAATTAGATTCATTAAACAGAAAAGCTGCTACTGTTATAAAACAGTAGCAGCTTCAGAGGATTCATATCTATATTCTTAACTTTCGTAATTGAAGGGTAATAGTTTAGAATCTTTAACTGTTGACAAAGTCATTAATGTTTTTAATCTTTCAATTTCCTCAATCTGAGATAAAGTCTTAAACAATAACTTTTCGTAGGTTGGAATATCTTTACAAACAATTTTGATTAAAAAATCAGCTTCACCCGTGATGATATAACATTCTGTAATTTCTTCAATCTGCTTAATTTTCTCTAAAAATGCATTTAGGGCATTTTCCTTCTGCCAGGCCAAAGAAACTAAAACAAAAGTCTTTACACTTAGCCCAATTGCTTGGGTATCCACTAGTGCATGATAACTTTTTATTATGCCAGATTGTTCTAATTTTTTAACCCGTTCCAAAGTTGGCGCAGGAGAAAGTCCAATTTTCTTTGACAAATCAAGGTTGGTTATCTTACTATTCTCTTGAAGAATTTTCATAATCTTCAAGTCGATTTTATCGAATTTCGTTTCCATAATTATTTAGTCTAAAGTTTAAAATTTAGTGTTTTAAGGATATTGACCTAAAATTGCCACAAATATATCCATAAAAAAATAAAAATCAAAAAAACAACATACTTACCTAGTATTATTTCCTAACAAAAGTATTTTTCGACATATTTACCAATAAAATTTTGTCACTTTAAAATAAAACAACCTTAACATTCTTCAGGTCGAACTCCAATTCCAGATTCTTCTAGTAATTCCATTAATCTTTTTTCATAAAAATCTAATAATAGGTTAGTGATATTTAATTCGATTTCAATTTTTCGGTATTCTCCACCTTTCTCACTTTTTGGATGTTCCCACGCTCCTATTGTTATTGGAACTTCCATAAAGTCTAATTGCTGTTTTACCGTCCAAGCTCGCGCAATTCCGAGGTGCATATTACTTTTCAAGGTTTTAGTTATTTCATTTTCGGTTTCCTTTTCCATTATCTCATCTCCCAAAAAATGTGTAAAAGCAGTTCCTTCTGGAATATCCAATGATTTTTTGTATCGGGCTCCTCTAAATGGGTTTCCATCAGTATGGCCTTCAAGGTAAATGAAAAAGTCTTCTTTACATCTTAGATCTTTTTCACAATATTTAGCCAATACTTCAGTATCGACCCAGGTAGCTATTTTTTTATAATACTCTGGATCTCCCATTTTTGCTAAATCAATATCCTGGCACAAATAAGTTGAAATAATATATTTGATCCCGATGTTGCCAAGTGGAGTATATTTAACACCTGTCTCGCAAGGTTGCTTATCACTATTTAAATCTATACTCATTATTCCTGCTGAGGCTGGACCAAACCGTTCTCGCTCCTCATGGGTTTCTTTTCTAGCTTGCATAACTAATTCCCAATATCGGCAATCCCAGACCTTGATACGCAATCGCTTAACTCGACAAGCCAATTCATCATCATATTCCAAACTTTCTAACTTTTGTAATTTATCAATGTGATCTAAATACCATTGACCTTTCTTGCATGAATTCATATGCCCCTTAATTGTCCAAGACTTAATTTGAGCAATTTTATCACAATAGTATCTTGCCAAAATAAAGGACTCAGTCAGTGTATCATCATTTGCAACGAATTCTTTCCAAATAATATTTAAATTTTCAAAATCATCTTTTTGGCCCTCTACTTTGGCTTTTAGCTTTTCAATTTTAGATAAAGTATTTTTTTGTAACTTTGGCTTAAATTCTTTTTGAATTTTAGTAATTTCTTCAATCATCACATCTCCTTTTTCACAAGAATAAATAGTCCCTTCCATTATAAAAGCTCTTATAACCGCCTCTTCAGAACAATAGTCAAAACCAAATTCGATCCCGCTCGTTAAGGTATCAATGGGCATAAACTCTTTCCAAGCTTTATTTAAATTGGCAATTACTTCGTTATTCTTTTCAACTTCAGTTTCTAACCACTCAATCTTTTCAACCAAAATTTTATTCAACGTGTGCGTATTGTTTTTTTGTAAAGCTTTTATCTTTTTCAACATCTCATCCCCTTTACCACATAAATCGGCTGCCCCTTGCAAAACGTATGATTTCATAGATGGAATCGAATAACATTCCACTTCAGGAATTTCCAATGTAAAACCTGCCGACTCGCCACTATCGATAAATTGCTTCCACGCCTTTCCTAATTTAGGTAAGTTGATAAATAGTACTTTCATCATTTTAACTTCTTCCTCTAATCCTATAATATCTGATACTTTAAGGGAAGTTTTCTCAGCTAATTTTAAAACTCTCCCTTCAAAATCACTCTTTGCCTCAGCAATCTCAGCCAAGCAATAATGTGCATGCGCTTCCATATAAAAATATTTTGCCAATGTTCCTTTTTCGCAAACTTTCTTCGCCGCATCGACTGCCTCTAACCTTGACAAACTAATATCTCTAGTTTTTAAAAACTCTTTCCACAATCTTTCTACCTGGTGGTAAGCTTTTATTTTGACTGCTAAATCGTCGTATTTTTCTTTGTAGCCTTGAATTGTTTTGTAGGAAGCTGCTCCCATTTTCTTAACTTCAGCCATTTGAATTTCGGCATCAGGAATATCTCCACTACAAAAATGAGTATTGGCAACCATCAAGCAATACCTCAAATAATCAATAGGTTGATTTTTTTTAGGTTTAGGCATTTCACTGATGTTAGAAATTTTATTATTAGCTAAAAATTCTTTCCATGTATCTTCAAAATTGACAAACTGACTTTGCATTGAAAGAGAAAAAGACAAGAATATTGAAAGGTATAAATAACGAGTGATTGTTGATCTCATAATTCGACTAGATTAGATTATTTTTAGTTTAATGAAAAATGAATACGAAAGTGAACCTATTTCTTTTTATTAAAACATGATAAACAGCTTTTATAACTTAGGTGAGTTTTGGGAAGGTCGAAAGGATAAAACAAATATAAAAAATAATTTTAATTTAACATTCGAATATTGTCTCCTCAATATCAAACTCAATACGTTTGTCATAAAAGGAATATCACTATTTATGATTCCAATTATTTGGATCATCATTTTCATTTGGTGACAGACCTAAAATGTCTCCATCAATATTGACTCCTAAGCCTACAACTGTACGATTGACATAATTAAAATAACTCACCAATTGATTGACTTCTAATATCTCTCCATCATCATACCCAACACTTCGAAGTGCTTCCATATCTTTTTTAGAAATGAGATGGTGACTTAAGGTCAATTTCTTTGCATAACGAAACCCTTCCAACATTTTTTCATCAAAAGAATTCTCTAGTTTATCTCTTTCAATATTCGTTCTTATTTCTTTATATTTTTTATCATTTCCCAATAATCTTTTTAACCCTTCTGCATGATGATCGACACAATAATTACATTGATTTAGGTAGCTTACATAAGTTCCTAAACTCTCTAAATACCATTTGGGAAGTGTATTGTTAGAATTATGTAAAACATTTTTGTATAGTGCCATATGCCCCACCAAGGTATGTGGCCTCAGACTATGAATCTTCAGAACATTGTCAACATTATTATTAGGACCAGTGACCCGTTTGTAAATTTTCTTTAGTGCTTCGGATGCTTCAGTAAAATCTATCGTTTTTATCCAGCTCACTGTTTTTTAATTTTGGGTAAAGGTAAAACACAGACTTAACATTATGACTCATCATTTGATTTCAATGAGGGCTATTAAGCCTATGTTTAAGCTGCAATTAAATTTTTAAATTATCTGGTCTAATAAATCATCATCTACTATATTAGGAAGAGTTACTTTTAACTCTGGAGTTCTTTCCATCTCTCTCTTTATGGCAAAAACTGCTTCATCATTCCTCGCCCAGCTTCTTCTCGCAATTCCATTATTAACATCAAAAAATAACATTTTTTTCAATCGTTTTTCTGCCTCCATTGACCCATCAAGCAACATTCCAAACCCACCATTTATCACTTCTCCCCATCCAACTCCACCTCCATTGTGAATTGATACCCAAGTTGCACCACGAAAACTATCTCCAATCACATTATGAATTGCCATATCAGCGGTAAACTTTGAGCCATCATAGATATTACTTGTTTCTCGATAAGGTGAATCCGTTCCACTTACATCATGGTGGTCACGCCCCAAAACTATTGGGGCAGAAATTTCTCCATTCTTAATTGCATCATTAAAGGCTTTAGCAATTTTAATCCTACCCTCTGTATCAGCATATAAAATACGAGCCTGCGAACCCACCACCAATTTATTTTTCTTTGCATCTTGAATCCACTTAATATTGTCTTGCATTTGCTGTTGAATCTCTTCTGGTGCAGTTGCTTTTATCTTTAACATTACCTCTTCGGCAATTTTATCTGTTTTATCTAAATCAGACTCTTTACCAGAGGCACAAACCCAACGAAAAGGACCAAAGCCATAATCAAAACACATTGGCCCCAAAATATCCTGAACATAAGATGGATATTTAAAATCAATTTTATTTTCAGCCATTACATCTCCACCTGCTCGAGATGACTCCAATAAAAAAGCATTTCCATAATCAAAAAAGTAAGTACCTTGAGCAGTATGTTTGTTGACAGCATTGGCATGCCGTCGAAGTGATTCTTGTACCTTAACTTTAAAATTTTCAGGATCGGTTCTCAACATTAAATTAGACTCTTCGATTGTCAAGCCAGCTGGATAATATCCTCCAGACCAAGGATTATGTAATGATGTTTGATCAGAACCTAAATGAACAAAAATTCCATTTTCAAAAAACTGCTCCCATACATCGACTACATTTCCAACATATGCTATTGAAACCACTTCCTTTTTTTCTTGAGCAATTCTAACTCTATCCACTAACTCATCTAAATCAAAAATCAAAATATCAACCCATCCTTGATCGTGTCTTTTGACAGCAGCCTTTTCATTTACCTCTGCACAAATAGTAACACAACCAGCAATATTCCCAGCTTTTGGTTGAGCACCAGACATACCTCCAAGACCCGCAGTGAGGAAAATTTTCCCTTTGGTCGTTTCTCCTTTTCGTAATTTTTTTCGAAATGCATTCATGACCGTGATAGCTGTCCCATGAACAATTCCTTGTGAACCAATATACATGTAGGAGCCAGCCGTCATTTGTCCATATTGTGTTACACCAAGAGCATTATATTTTTCCCAATCATCAGGTTTAGAATAATTTGGTATCATCATCCCATTAGTAACTACAACTCGAGGAGCATCTTTAGAGGAAGGAAAAATTCCCATTGGATGTCCTGAATACATATGCAGAGTTTGCTCATCCGTCATCTCTGAAAGATACTGCATCGTCAAAAGATACTGCCCCCAATTTTGAAAAACAGCTCCGTTTCCACCATAAGTAATTAATTCATTTGGATGCTGTGCCACGTTCGGATCCAAGTTATTTTGTATCATCAACATGATAGATGCAGCTTGCTGAGATTGCGCAGGATATTCAGAAATAGGCCGTGCATACATTTCATAATCTGGCTGAAACCGATACATATATATGCGGCCGTAATCATTTAATTCAGTCGCAAATTCTGGTGCTAAAGTTGAATGCCAATCCTCAGGAAAATATCTTAAAGCATTTTTTATCGCTAATTTTTTTTCCTCTTTTGATAAAATATCCTTCCGTTTCGGAGCACTATTTACATTGCGAGGAAAAGGATTTACAATAGGTAATTCATTAGGAATTCCTTGTTTGATCTTAACTTGGAAATTTACGATTTTATCTGTCATTATTTCTTTCTTTGAAGAGGTTTAAATCATTAAAAACAATTTTACTTAAAATTGAGACATTAATATTTCTCAAAAATATTTTCAAAATCACTATCAACTGATCGTTTAAACTTATTGGTAATTACAATCAAGCTTTTACTTTCTATTAATTTTGCCACTTTTTCAATATCCTTTGAAAAAATACGATCCTCCCTTGCATGAGTTACATTTTTACGAATTTCGGCATGTACTTGCTCTAAAATCCTACTAGATTTCAATGGTCTTTGAAAATCAATAGCCTGAGCAGCACAAAGCATTTCAACAGATAAAATATTGACAAGATTATTGCAAACTTTTAATGCCTTTCTTCCTCCTATCGATCCCATACTAACATGATCTTCTTGCCCCAATGAAGTTGGAATACTATCTGCGCTTGCAGGAAAACATAAACCTTTATTTTCACTTACCAATGCTGCGCTAGTATATTGTAAAATCATAAAACCAGAGTTCACTCCAGTATCTTTCATTAATAATTTTGGCACATCACCGTATTTCCCTTCCAAAGAAAGGTAAGAACGACGATCTGAAATATTTCCTAATTCAGCAGCGGCTAAACAAGCATAATCTATAGGTAAAGCCAATGGTTGTCCGTGAAAATTACCACCACTAATGGTGAAATCTTTTGAAAATACAATAGGATTATCTGTAACAGAGTTAATTTCAATTTCAACACTTTCTTTCAAATGCAACCAAGCACTTCTTGAGGCTCCATGAACTTGTGGAACACAACGCATTGAATAGGGATCCTGAACTCGATCACAATCTTTATGCGACTTCAAAATTTGCGACCCCTTTAAAAAGCATTGTACTCTTTTGGCTACATGAATATTTCCTTTATACGGCCTAATCGCATGTAACTCTTGCATAAATGGTGAAGAAGAACCTTTCAATCCTTCAATCATTAAACCTGCAATTATGTCTGCATGTGCTAGACAAGTGTGCAACTTTTCCACCACCATTACAGCATGAGCAGCAATAAATTGAGTGCCATTTATTAAAGCTAAACCAGCTTTTGGACCAAGTTCTAAGGCTGAGACTTTTAGCTTCTTATAGACGTTGGAGGTATTTGTAATTTTGTTTTGATAAAAAACTTTTCCCTCTCCAATCAAAGGCAAAAATAGATGCGACAAAGGTGCCAAATCTCCAGAAGCACCAACTGATCCTTGCTCAGGTACTACTGGGATAATATCATTCTCTAGCAAAAAAATAATGCGGTCCAAAACATCAGGAGCAATTCCTGAAAAACCTTGTGACAAGGCGTGGATTTTTAAAATCAGCATCAATTTTGAAATATCTTTTGCCACAGGCTCTCCTACTCCAACACTATGACTAAGCAAAATATTCCGTTGTAATTGTTTGGTCTTATCCTTTGATATTTTGGTATTACACAATGGACCAAATCCAGTATTAATACCATATACTGCCGCCTCACTTTGAGCAATTGAGACGACTTCATCGTAACACTTTTGGATTTTCTTCCGAGTGGAAATATCAATTTTAGCTATTAATTCTCCCCGAAGTAATTGCAAGGCTTTTCCTGTGGTTAGATTATCTTTTCCGTAATTAAACATTGGTTTGGTCTTATTTTTGGCAAATTTATAATTTTGTTTCAATAGTACATAAGAGCAGCATCAAAATGTTAGTTTCCCTCAAACTATTTGTCTAACTAATAGTTATATCTAAGAATATTAAAATACTAAATCTATGTTAAACCTTATTATAGGTTAGTACTAAACCAAAGTTATAGAACATTCAGACAAATAAGTAAGTGAACAAATTACAAAAGAAACTTCCGTACCTCTTGATCAGGTATATCCATTAACTGAAATAGTTTTAATTACCTTTTACATCTTCTAATATTATTGTACTCCTCAAAAAAATGATCGAAATTTCCAATTAAATCCTGAATATTTCAAAATTCAAAATTTCTCGATTGAAAAAGTATTTTGTGCACTCTTTTTCCAATTCTAAAGGCTATCATAGTATATTCATCCTTACTCATTATTCTCCCTAACAACTATCAATATCAATAGGATTTAAATCGTCCTGCTGCTATACATTATCTGAACTAATAGCCTAACCTCCCAAAAGCACAGACTTCCCAATTTGAATCATTTAATTTTTTGATCTTGCGTGAAGTCTTTATTACTTACAAATTCTAAAATCACCATTCTCAGCACCCCAGACTCAACTAACTGAAACAATCACCTATCAAAACTTAAATCAGGATAAGGATTTACTTGGTTTAATTTGGTAATTATCTTAGCAATTTATACTTATTATTACCCAATTAAACCAATCCTATTTGGAGTAATAACATTGTAAATGTTATTCTCGATTCCCTTTTAAACTAATCTGTTCCAAGAAATAAGGTCTTGACCCTATGTAATTAAGTTGCTGACCCTAATAAGAAGGTGCCTATTCCCTCTACCTTCGCCAAATCATAAAAGTTTTTCTATTCCTATTCACTCACTAAATCTTCTCAAAGAATGAAACAACTACTATTTTTTGGTTTTACGCTATTTTTGAGTTCCACTCTTTTTTCGCAAACAATCAAAAAACAACTTATTGCGAATGCTGGAACATCATTTAGTAATTCCAATTCTACAATTTACTGGTCAATTGGTGAAACGATGACTAAGTCATATTCAAACGAATTATTAATATTTGAGGGATTTCACCTTCCAAAAGAGGAAAGCATTACCTCCACATCCAAACATCTTAATTCACAAGCTGCAGCAGTATTATTCCCTAATCCAAATTCTGGTCAATTTACATTACGATTAAATCAAGTAAATTATCCAATGGAGTACACTCTTTACTCTGTTCATGGTCAAGTTGTTAAAAATGGAATATTATCAAATGAAAAATATGACTTTGACATAAGCAAATTCCCTCAAGGTGTTTACCACCTGAAAATTCAAAATTCAAATTATAACTCCTCAATTTCTTTCATTAAACTCTAAATTTTCTTAGTAACATGAAAAATTATATAATATTTATTTTTTTATGCTGGTCATCCTATTCTTTCGCCCAATCTGACCAAGGCTTCAATTACCAGGCTGTTGTACAAAACGAGCAAGGCGAAATCATTAAAGATGATTTCGTAAGTATGCGTTTTTGGATAGTTAAAGGTTCAGCAAATGGTGATATACTGTACAGAGAAACACACAATGCAATATACACAGGATCTGAAGGTATTCTAAATCTACAAATTGGAACTGGCTCCTCAGATGTGGGTGATTTTTCATCCATTGACTGGTCTGCAGATCGGCACTTTATCCGAATTGATTTAGATGAAAATAATGGGAATGACTTTAATCAAATGGGAATCACTCAACTAATGGCCGTTCCCTATGCTATGCACGCCTTCAGTGCAGATGGTGGATCCTCGGGAGATGACTGGGGAAGTCAAACGGTTACCACAGATAATTCTATTAATGGAAATGGAACCCCATCTAGCCCTTTAACGGTAAATACATCAGCAGTTAACACAGATAATCAAGAACTAAGTATTAGTGGCAACCAGCTAAGTATTAGTAATGGAAACACTATTTCTATTCCTACAGGGGGTACCGATGCCGATGCTGACCCTACCAATGAAATTCAAACACTAAGTATAAATGGAAATCAGTTACAAATCAGTGATGGAAACGAGATCGTCCTTCCAGGTGATGCGGATGCAAATCCAAGCAATGAAATCCAAGATTTAAGTGTAAACACCACGGGATCAGATGTGAATCTTAACATATCTAATGGCAATACTGTTTCATTTAGTATTTCTGATAACGATGATGACTCATTGAATGAACTCCAGACCTTAAGTATTAATGGAACTGAACTTAGCATTAGTAATGGAAATACAATTTCTATCCCAACTGGAGGTACAGACGGCGATGCCGATCCGACCAACGAATTTCAAGACTTATCTATAACTGAAAATGGATCTACCGTTAACGTTTTGATTAGCGATGGAAACGGTGCTAGCTTTAACAATGATGACGACGATGCCGATCCAACCAACGAATTCCAAGACTTATCTATCACAGAAACTGGGTCTACCGTTAACGTTTCGATTAGCGATGGAAACAATGTCAGTTTTAACAATGATGACGACGATGCCGATCCAACCAACGAATTCCAAGACTTATCTATCACAGAAACTGGGTCTACCATTAACGTTTCGATTAGCGATGGAAACAATGTCAGTTTTAACAATGATGACGACGATGCCGATCCAACCAACGAATTCCAAGACTTATCTATCACAGAAACTGGGTCTACCGTTAACGTTTCGATTAGCGATGGAAACAATGTCAGCTTCAACAATGACGACGACGATGCCGATCCAACTAATGAGTTTCAGGATCTGAGTAACCTCAAATCTGGAGATGATGTAACTATAAATATTACAGACGGAAATTCAACGACACTTAATGTTAGAGACGGAGACTTTAGTGCTTCAAATGAGTTGCAGAATCTATCTTTTTCAAATAATACTTTGTCAATCACAAATGGCAACGCAGTATCTATTGCAGAAGGGAAGTGGACAGAGAATTCTTCTGCAAATGCTGTTTATTATGATGGTAAAGTCAATGTAGGAATAGATAATTTCTCCAATAATACAACGGGGGCTGAGCTGTATGTTAATGGTCAAGGTATGTTTCAGAATGAATTTTTCCCGAATTCTTACAGCAAAATTGGCGATCAGGGATCTATTGATCTTTATAATCAGGGGACCAATGTTGTTTCTTTGGGTGGCAGTGGAATTCTAACCTTAAGAGATCCTCTCAATGGTACCGGCAATCAAATTATTTTAAATTCAAATGATGGTACTGGGATTTTCCTTCGAAATAATAATCAGCCATTGATTGACTTAACGAAAACATCTGCTGGTGGCGGTAGAATTGACATTACGAACCAATTTGGCAATAATGCCACTGTTCAATTAGGTACAGATGCTGTATCCGGAATGGGATATGTAAATACCTATTTTGCATCATCAATTAACACTAATCTTTATGTTTCATCGGCTAGTAATGAATATGGTGGCATCGCCGTTTATGATGCTTTTGAAACAGCACAGGCTGGATTAGCTATCGATACTAATGGAGACGGTATTGTATTTGCCGATGTGAAAAATTTCCGAATGGATCATCCGGAAAATGAGGAAGAGGAGATTTGGTATGCCAGTTTGGAAGGGCCTGAAGCAGGTGCTTATGAACGAGGAACTGCGCAGTTAGTAAATGGTGAAGCCTTAGTTCCATTTTCAGATCATTATACCTTAGTAATTGCAGAGGATGGTATGACAGTAATGCTATCCCCACTTTCTGCCGAATCGCTTGGCTTAGCTGTGATTGAAAAGACTAAAGAAGGATTTAAAGTCAAAGAGTTATACGGAGGAACGGGTAATTATTCCTTTGACTGGGAAGTGAAAGGTGTCCGTAAAGGATTTGAAGATTATAAGGTGATAAGAGAGAAGAAAGATATGGTTGTAAGACCAAAAAGATAAATAATAGAGTATAGGTGACAACAATCAGATTAGTATGGTTTCAATTACATACTAATCTGATTCTGTCAATGTATGATGGTTTTTAACGTATTTTATCCTTGATATTTTTCACTTTGTTTTGAGTGCTATGTGGGGAATACTCGTAAAAACATATGCTAGTGTATTTTCAGGGTATGAATACAAAAAAAAATACCATTGAATTCAATTTGGGAGGAATTGTTTCTGCTAGATCAAAACATTACACTTTGTAGGTCTTCCAGACAAAGCTATCAGTAAGGCGCAACAAAAATTTAAATAGATATTAGGATGGTGCGGACCGACTTTCCATATGGATGATTTTCATCCTTATATTTCTTTTTATTAGTTTAATGGATGATCAGGGATAACAATGGTTATACTTCTATCTATTTGGGGATAATGGATTAATCCCACGTTATTTAAATTTCTATGGATTTCCAAATAAACAGATTGTATTAAATAAAAAAGTAGGAAGATGGGGAAACCAAAATAAACCAGACAAATGGAATTTAATCCTCACTACCTAGATAAAAAGGATAAATTAAGAGAACCAAACCAGAAAATGGGATAACAGAGGTTTCAGAGTGGAAAATCTCGAGCAGCTTTTCTCAATAATCCTTTCACTACCTCAGGACCATAATCACTAGGAAATCCAGATTGTGAACCATCATATTTCCATTCAATTCTTCCCTTCCTTTTTTCGTAAGCATAAATAACTGCAGAAATTTTGTTGTTCATTCCTGAAAAAGTTACTTCCTCATCTTTATCCAAATTCAACTTGTTTTTATATTGATAAACGCTCCCAAAAATAACGGCATCTACTTTTAATATCTTTGCTAATTCTTTTTTAGGAGTATTAAAAATCATTTGCCTTCCCATCCCATTTTTCTTAAAAACACTGTTGGTATGATTGACATCTTGGAACTTCACCTTGCGAGGTGATTTGGCTAATTCACGAGTAATGTATCGAAATAAATCTCTCTGCATCACCCTACTTTTTCTACCCTCTGCTTTTTCAATCATAGAGATAGTCACACCTTCTGGCAAGTTTTTAACACTAGTGTAAATTTCAAATGGTAAAATCGCTAAAGTTTTATAGTGAAATTTTTTACTCGAATAATTCGAGGGATTGAGGATCTGCTTGCAAGTGCAGAACAAAAGAGGTAGACAAAATAATAGAAGTAGATTTTTCATATCGATTCTTTTATGATTGTAAAACATAAAAAAAGAGGAAGATGTTTGAAAAAAATTAGACTTAGTACCTTAGTTTTTTAGGAAAAAAAGTTAAACTAACTAAATATAAGTATTTTCTATTTTTATTAGAAAAAAAGGAAGTTGCTGACTGTGTTGTCTCTCGGATTATTATATGCCACCTATTTTTTAATATATCGGAATTGAAGAATCTATTTTTTTGCAATAATCAAGAATCCCACCTTTCAAATTATATAAATTATTAAAGTCACCTATATTTTGTAAATCTCTAATCGCCTCAGCACTTCTAATTCCACTTCGACAATGAATAATCACTTTTTTATTAGTCGAAATTTTACTGAGGTTTTGCATCAATTCCTTTTGTGGAATGAGTTCACCTCCAAGATTAGCAATTTCATATTCGTAAGGTTCTCTGACATCAATCAATTGAAAATCAACTCCTTTTTCTTGCCATAGTTTCAAATCATTTACAGTCACTTCTTTAATTTCCCTTTCTCCATTTTGATTTTCTAGACCACAAAATTCTTCATAATTAATCAATTCTGAAATATGAATATTCGAATTTTTTCTCACCTTCAAAATCCGCGTAGTAAAACTTGAGGCATCAAATAAAAACAATCTACCAGCTAAGGGTTCTCCTACCCCAGTAATTACTTTAATAACCTCATTCGCCTGCATACTACCTATAATTCCAGGAAGCACCCCTAATACACCTCCTTCAGCGCAACTTGGCACCATTCCAGGTGGAGGTGGTTCCGGAAATAAATCTCTATAATTAGCTCCGCGGGTTCCATCTTTATTTAAAAAATTAAAAACAGAAACTTGGCCTTCAAATCTAAAAATACTTGCATACACATTTATTTTTCCTGCCAAAACACATGCATCATTGACTAAATATCGAGTTGGGAAATTGTCTGTGCCATCTGCTACTATATCATAATCTTTAATAATTTCAAGGGCATTATCTTTTGTAAAAGCTTTGTTATAAATGGTAAATTTAACATATGGATTTAATTTCTCCAATCTAGACTTTGCTTTCTCTACTTTCGATTCACCAATATCATCCACTGTAAATAAAACTTGCCTTTGTAGATTACTATCATCCACTACATCAAAATCTACAATCCCAATTTGTCCTACTCCAGCTGCAGTCAAATACAAAAGCATAGGACTTCCCAATCCTCCAGAACCAACAACTAAAACCTTAGCAGCTTTTAATTTTTTTTGCGCAGCTATATTAAAGTCAGGAATAGCAATGTGCCGACTATATCTTGCTAATTCTTGAGGACTTAACTTTATTGATTCACTCATAAATATTTATTTTTTCAAAAATAGTTTTTTTTGAGAGATATTGGTATTTAAAACGACAAGGCAAAAGGTATAAATACAAAAAAACCTTCCCAAGATAACTTGGAAAGGTCGGATTATAATTTGTTGTAGCAAAAAGGGTTTGTTTACTGCGAGTTTAAAATTTAGACTCAGCAGATTTTTAAAAAGTGATATGTATAAGTGAGATTAATTTCTTATTATAAATACAATTTACAGGGTTTAAATTTAAGTGTCAATTACTTGATGAAGATTATCACGAGAAACCTTAAAATTACCTAATAAGGGGTATTAAGTATATTCATTTATTTAGTTATCTTTCCCAACAGACTGTGCTAACCCAGTATTTCCTATGTAATTAAATTTATTTTTTTAAATGCTCTGTATTATTTTTCTCCAAAACAACAAAGCCACCTACACTATGCTCTATCAAATATAGACCGGTATTTGAGTGAGGATAGTTTTCCATTTCAGTCAATTTTTTTTGCTCTAATAGACAAATCAGACAACGCATCGCTCGACCGTGGATACAAACTAAAATATTCTTTTCCATCCGAGTGGGCAAATGGTCTATGAACTTTTGCAATCGCTCCGCCATCTCATTAATACTTTCACCACCTTCAATTCGCTCATCAAAATTTCCACTAAGCACTACTCTATCATAATCTTTTCTCATTTCCTCATTCCCAGATTTCCCTTCATGAACCCCCCAATTCATTTCTACGATTTCTGGAAATTGTTCCCAGGGTAAACCAGTTTGGATAAATGGATGAACAGTTTGGTGGGTTCGTTTTAGGGTGGAGGTTAACACCACTTCAAAAGGATATTCCTTATATTTTTCATAAAAAAGTTGTCCTTGTTCACGACCTCGATCATTCAAATCTGAATCAACGCCTGAACCTTGAATGATTCGAAGTTTATTAAATTCAGTTTGTCCATGGCGGATGATGTGTATTGTTTTTTTCATTTTTTCAAAATATTTGCAATTTGATACTTTGGATTCTATTTTTTCTACCCTTTAATCTCATCTTCACATTTAATTATCAATCCGTTTTAAGGTAATTGACTTGAGTATTTTATCTATTTTACTTGTATTCTTTCTCTCTCAAGAGAAATTTCCTTTATCAAAAACTTAATAAAACAACTAGAAAAAATCCTTCTAAAATAAGTCCTAAAAAACCAATCTTACATAAATTATTCTTTTCGTCAAATTCAGCTTATAAATTTTCTGTAGCCTCAGAATTAAAAAACGGTTTACCGAATTATCAGCAAACCGTTTTCTAAAATTTATATTTAAAAAAAGTCTATGCTTTTTTATTTGCTTTTTCATGATCTGCCAAAAATTTCGCTAATCCAATATCCGTCAATGGGTGATATAATAATCCCATAATCGCTTTCAATGGGCAAGTCACCACATCTGCACCTGATTCAGCAGCTTCTACAATATGCTTTGGACTACGAATCGAGGCAGCTAATATTTCTGTATCAAAAGATTGAATCGCATAAATCTCTGCAATCTGATGAATCAATTCAATTCCATCCCATGACATATCATCAATTCTACCTATGAATGGGGACAAATATGTTGCTCCGGCTTTTGCAGCCAAAATTGCTTGGCCTGCAGAAAAAACTAGAGTACAGTTTGTGCGAATATTATTTTCAGTAAACCAACTGATTGCTTTAATTCCATCTTTGATCATAGGTACTTTTACCACAATATTTGGAGCCAAATCAGCCAAAACTCGACCTTCTTCCACAATTCCTTTAAAATCCGTAGAAATTACTTCAGCACTTACGTCACCATCAGTCAATTCACAAATGGCCTTGTAATGCTTCATTACATTGTCAGTTCCAGTGATACCTTCTTTTGCCATCAATGACGGGTTAGTAGTTACACCATCCAAAATACCAAAGTCTTTTGCTTCTTTGATTTCGTCTAAATTAGCCGTGTCAATAAAAAATCTCATTTGAATATTTTTTTAAAAAGATTAAAAGATATGGTTTGAATACAAAATATATGGTAGGAAGTAGTATCAAAAAAAGAGGTGAGAAACCATACCGCTCCGCTCAACCATCTACCCTTGCTGCGTTTCCACCCTGGGGGAGTTCGACAGGAGCTGGACGAATGGCTCTCACCAGTCGCAAAAGTAATTTTATTGGTTGAAAACTGCCAACTTTTTTAGTGTTTTTTTTAAAAAAAGATAATATTAATTTTTGATAAAAAAGATAGCAAATTATTAGTAGATTAAATTTTAAAAAACCAACTTTTTATTTTGGTAAAAACCTTTTTTGCCATTTTTTTTTGAAAAAAAATAGAAGTAATTATTTTTTTCCTAAATTAGTTGTACCAAATTATTACAAAAATAAACAATTCACATATGGCTAAATCAAAAAAACAACAACGAATCGAGGCACGTCAAAAAAAAGAAGAAAAGAAAATTCTTACTGTCGTAGCATTGGCTACTGTAATTTTAGTAGCCTTCTCGTACTATTATTTTATGAGTTAAAATAAAAAGGGTTAAATGAGAATTTCTCATTTAACCCTTTTTATTTTTGGTGAAAGTATTTGATTTACTTTAAAATTCTACCAATTCATAGTTCTCTGCTTTTTTCAAAAAATCCTTTCCACCCGTAATCGTGTATTTTTTATTTTGTAAAAAAATATGATTTGAAGGCAGTTTCTCAAAAAAGGGAACAGATACTGCAGCGAAAGCATTTTGATCTTTAGATGTCATCGAAACCATTTTAACAGAATCAACCGCAATTGACTTTACATTTAATTCTTGTAAATAAACCTTCATATTTTTTTGATAAAAAACCGAATCAGAATCTAAATGATATAGTTCGGTAATTTTTAAATTTACTCCCACCCTTCCAACACCTTGAGTTTTTAATTCTTGAAAAACTTGTTTAGGAAAATTTCTTTGACTTTCCATTAACGGATTTACCTGCAACCAAAATAGCCAAGTACACATTAATCCACTCACCGCCATACCACCAGTCACCAAAGAATTTTTATGCATAAACAATCCTAAAACTGCAGCCATACTTCCAAACCAATACAAAATACTTAATCCGAAAACAGAGCGATAACCTTCGCCTTGAAAGTTCATAAATCCACCCAACAAAACCATAAATAAGACGAAGAAAGTAAAAATCATGTTAAGCAAAGTAAACCCTTTCACCCAGCGTTTATATGGATAGTTTTTACCAAAATAAGCAATCAAGTTTTTTGCAATCAAAAAAGAAAAAGCTGCAACAATGATCATCGATTGGCTAAACATAGCAAATAAAATCCAACCTAAATTAATGATTGCGAGTTCTTCTTTTTTCCTTATTTTTTGAATCATATCCCAAATCGAAGCGGGTAAAAATCCAAACCACGGTAAAACTGCTAAGAGTGCAATTACAAAGAAATATTTAAAGTGCTCAGATCCTATTCCCATCAAAAAATTTGGCATTTCCAAACTGATAAAACCAAAATACCACAATGGCGCGTACACGATAACAAATAAAGGCAACAAAACTAGGCTTTGCAAATTTTTTCCTTTTGGATGAAATAGTTGTAAATACCCCCACAATCCGATGCTCCAAATAAACATACTTAACGGATGAATCATCGCTCCGAGCACCACAAAAAACCAAACACTCCATTTCCATTTACCAATCGGTTGCTTTAAATACAAAATCATAAAAATGAAACTCATCAATTGGGCTCCAAAAAGCCAAACATCCCCGGTAATAAATTTTGAAAGATTAACAGGTAAAAATGAACTTCCTAAAACCAACAAGGTTACCACGGTTGTTTTCAATCCAAATATCTTTTTCCCAAAAAAGTAAAACCCTAAAAAAGTCATAAATAGCACTAGAACATTTGGAAATCGTAATCCGAATTCACTAAATCCTAAAGACTTATACAAATTCGAATTAACCCAGACAGGTAATAATGCTTTTGTATCTGGATTTAATTCTCCTTTTCCTAACAAGATTTGTACATCAAGGAGAAAATTAGATTCTACTTCATCAAGTATGGTCGTATACTCATTCATAATGAGCATATTTATCACAAATACGAAGGCTGAAATAAAAAGGAAAAATTTATACTTTTTTGAAAAAACCATAATTATCTTTTAGAAAGAGCGAAACTACTGAATTGTGTTTAAATATTAGACTTTATGACTAGTGCTTTTACAAAGAAAAATTTAGCCTTCCTTTTTACTTTTAGGTATCCATATAACCTAAAACCTATTACAATAGTTTCCGTAAGTTCTTTGATTAAATATAAAATCCAAAAATTTCTTTTTACAAAACCCCTATTGATAAAATCTATTTTTTCATAAATTGCGGAAAAAACAAATATGGATTATTCTACTTTGAAGAAATTAGTCGCAATTGACTCCCCCTCTGGCTATTCAGAGAATGCCTCTAAATATATTTTCAAACTTTTAAAAAGCTATGGTTGGAAACCTGAACGCACCAATAAAGGTGCTGTAAAATGTTCTTTTGGAAAAAATCCGACCTTGGCAATTGCCGCGCATGTCGATACTTTGGGTGGTGTAGTTTCTGCGATTTTACCGAATGGGAATTTACGTTTTTCAAAAGTTGGTGGCATTCAATTGAATGGCTATGAAGGTGCTTATTGCCGCATCAAAACTTTGAATGAGAAAACTTATACGGGTACTCTCCTTCTCGATAATCCTGCAGCGCATGTCAATCCAGATTTGAATTCAAAAAAACGAACACTCTATAATATGCATATTCGACTCGATGAATTGGTCGAATCAAAAAAAGATACTGAGAAGCTTGGAATTCAAGTAGGTGATTTCGTGTGCTTTGAAACAAACTATAAAGAAACCAAAAATGGTTTTATTAAATCAAGATACATGGATAACAAAGCAGGTTGTTTTGTCCTTTTTGAAATTGCGAAACGGATGAAGGATATGAAAAAAATTGCTCCGGTAGAAATCTTCTTTTCTAACTATGAAGAGGTTGGTCATGGTGGAACAGTGGGGTATTCTGATTCCGTAAAAGAGTTACTAGTCATTGACATGGGTGTAGTCGGTGATGGTTGTACTGGAAAGGAAACAGCTTGTTCGATTTGCGCAAAGGACTCGACAGGGCCATATGATTTTGAGATGAGAAAAAAACTGACAAAACTGGCTCGCAAACATAAAATTGCTCATGCAGTAGATGTTTATCCTTTTTATGGAAGTGATGGTTCAGCTGCTTTGCGTGCAGGGAATGATTTTCGAGTTGGATTAATTGGACCTGGAGTTTCCGCTTCACACGGTGTGGAACGGACGCATAAAAAAGGGATTGAAGCGACGATAGATTTATGTATGAAATATATTTTGAAATAGTTTTACTTTCAAAATATTTTAATCAAAACCATAAACAAGGTAAGGGAAAAAACTCCCATATCTTAAACTTAACTTCTATCCTTTATAACCGTTTTGTAAAGAATTCCTTTTAAGTCCATTTCTTTACAATAAACTCTTGTTCTGACTATCTTGTACTTTAATTTTTTCAATATTTAATATGGACTATTTAAAACTTAATATCCTTTTAAAAAAGAACATATCAACGAATAGAAAATTTAATTAGTTTTATTGGAAAACATAAATGTAATTTATCTTTTAACTTTATTTAAATACTTCATCCAAACCGTTCATCACCTCGCCATGCTAATCGTTCCATCTGTTCCACTTCCACACTCGGAAAATCAAAATCCAACACTACTTTCCCGTAAATCAAATAAATTCCTTTTCCTCGAAATGACGATCGCTGTAATGATGGCGGAAAATGTACCGTATCAAAATATTGTCCTTCTGAATCCACCCAAGTTCCAAAACTCATCAACTTCCCATTTGATGTTCGTACTGATTTCCTACAAACATAATAACCTATAATTTTTATTTTTTTATTAGAAAAATGAGACATTTTTTTTGATAAGAGGGTATCTTTTGGAATAGTATTTTTAAGTAAATCAAATGGTGAGCATAATGGAAATCCAAGCAACTCAATTTCATCAAATGCTTGGTCACATTCTCCTTCTACCAATTGCGGTAAAACATAATGCTCCGAAGTATCTGCAAATAAAAAACCAGTTGTTTCAAATTTATTTTTTGGGTTAAAAACCGCATTTTTTTGCCACATTAATTCATATTTATTCATTCCTGTAAATCGAAATGCACCAATGCGAATGAGTAACTCCAACTGATCTGCTGTAATCTTAACTCGATTGATAAAGTCTTCCAAATTTTTAAAAGCACCATTAACATTTCTTTCGTAAACAATATGACGAGCAACTTTACTCTCAAAACTTTTTAGATGAACAAAACCCACATAAATATCTGACTTACAAATAGTTGTCAAGTAAAAACTATGATTTACACAAGGGGCATATAAAGTCGCCCCACACATCTTAGCTTCATGAAAATAATACTCTGTCGAATAAAAACCCCCAAAATTATTAATCACCGCAACCATAAACTCTAAAGGGAAATAGGTTTTCAAAAATAGACTTTGAAAACTCTCCACCGCAAAACTTGCTGAGTGCGCTTTGCAAAATGAATATCCTGAAAAACTCTCAATCTGTCGCCAAACTTCTTGCGTCAATTCATCGGAATAACCTCTAGCTTTACAATTAACTAAGTACTTTTTTCGCAATTTTTCGAAGGTATCTCCTTCATATTTTTTACCTGTCATAATACGTCGTAAAACATCACTCTCGTCCATATCTAAGCCTGCAAAATGATGTATAATCTTCATTGTATCTTCTTGATAAACCATCACTCCAAAAGTCTCTGAAAGATTCTTTTCAAAAACAGGATGCAAATACTCAAATGAGTGCGGTGCATGGGATCGTTTGATATATTCTCGCATCATCCCACTCTGCGCCACGCCTGGGCGAATGATGGAAGAAGCTGCCACAAGGTGTTTATAATTATCGCAATGGAGCTTAGTTAGTAGTCCTCGCATTGCAGGACTTTCAATATAAAAACAACCAATACAATGTCCTGAACGTAATTGAGCTTTCACTTTCTCATCATTCATAATTTCATCAATTCCATGAATATCAACTGCTCGACCTTGGTTTTTTTTAACTAAATCTACAGCATCTTTAATGTGTCCCAAGCCTCGCTGGCTCAGCACATCAAACTTATGAAAGCCTAAATCTTCTGCATGGTACATATCAAAATGAGTAATCGGAAAACCCTTTGGCATCATTTGCAAAGCAGTGAAATAATGAATTGGCTTTTCTGTAATAATCACTCCGCCAGCATGAATTGAAAGGTGATTCGGTAAACCTTTCATCTTTTCTCCGTACTTGAAAATAAGATGTGCATACTTGTGATGTTTCGCAGTATTCTCAGGTTTCTTTATTAAGTTATCGATTTCCTCTTTTGGCAAACCAAACACTTTCCCTAATTCTCGAATAATACTTTTTCCTTTAAAAGTGCTGTAAGTAGCGAGTAATGCAACATGCTCTCTACCATACCTTTTGAATATGTAATCCGTCACATCATCTCGCTCGTCCCACGAAAAATCAATATCAAAATCAGGTGGTGAAGTTCGATAAGGGTTAATAAATCGCTCAAAGTATAAATCTAACTCCAACGGATCAACATCAGTAATCCATAAAGAAAAAGCAACAATAGAATTAGCACCACTACCCCTTCCCACGTGATGATAACCAGAAGTATGCGCATAGCGAACGATATCCCAAGTAATCAAAAAGTATTTACAAAAATCTAATTTTTTGATAACCTTAAGCTCTCGACGAATACGTTCTTCTGCTTTTGAATGGCGATTACCATAGCGCTTCTTACATCCATTTAATGCTAATTTAGTGAGTAGTTTAAAATCACTCTCTTTACTTCCTGTAAACGTGCGCTTATTATTATGCAACCCACTTTCAAACTCGATAAAACATTCACTTAAAATTTTTTCCGTATTTTCAATAACTTGTGGATATTGTTGGAAAATCGTTTCGAGTTCGTTTTTTTTATAAAAAACCTCTTCTCGCTTAGCACAATATTCTGGTGATAGTTTACTTAAAAGGACATTATTATCAATAGCTCTTAACAATCTATGCACGTTAAATCCTTCTTGATTTAAAAAAGTGATTGGTGAAAAAACCACTAATTTTTCCATATATTTTTTTAAATCAGAACGGAATAATTGATTCACCTGGTTCGGCCGAATCCCGAAATATTCATTGTCGCGAAATTCTTGAATTGACTTAGGGAAATGTACATAAATAAAATAGACATTTTCTATCCTTGGAGCTACATCAGGTAAAGAAACACCATCTAAAGAGTGATCTGTCAAAAACAAATTCAAGGCTCGAAAACCTTCGTTATTCTTTGCAATTCCCACGTATAATAATTTATGATCTCGATGAAACTCAATACCTAAGATTGGCTTAATTCCTTCCTTGACACATCTTATTACAAACTCATAACTACATGAAGTATTATTGACATCGGTTAGTACTAAAGTATCAACATCATTAGCTTTTGCGGCTTCGATGAGTTGTTGCGGAGACAGAGTTCCATATCGCAAGCTAAAATATGTATGACAGTTGAGCATCACGTAACAATCTACTTTAAAGTGTTGCAGCTTTCAATATTGCTTTCGTTCCAAATCGTTTTCTTACCTTATCCATCTGCTCCATCAAACGAATTTCTTTTAGTGTATCATCAAACAAATTGATTTGATAATTCCCGTTAACGAGATGACTCATTTTTACACCAACAAGCCGTACAAGTTGTCTACGTTGATACAATTTTTCAAAAAGTTGGTAAGCATAATTACTCAATGTTCTATCATTAGCGGTATAAGAAATTTTCCTTTGGAGTGTATACGTATTGAAATCAGTATACCGAATTTTGACCGTAATGCAAGAAGTTAATCGTTGTGAATTTCGTAATTCAAAACCCAACTTACTGATCATCTCCGAAATAATATTTTTCAATTGGGTTACGTCGATTGTATCCATTTGAAAAGTCCGTTCGGTAGATATAGATTTTTTTTCCCGATAAGGAATAACTGGACTATTATCAATCCCATTCGCTTTTTTCCAAAAAGAAATTCCCGTTTTCCCAAACTCTCGTTGTAATAATTTTGGAGGAATTTCACTCAATGTTTGAATCGTACGAACCCCCATCATACTTAACTTTCGATTTTGAACGTTACCAATACCGGGCATTTTACGAACAGACAGGGGAGCTAAAAATAACTTCTCATTACCTTGTGGAATCTGAATCTTCCCATCAGGTTTTGCTTCACTTGTACCTACTTTTGAAACCAGTTTATTGATCGACAAACCAAATGATATGGGCAATCCAACTTCATGAACCAATTTGTTTCTCAACTCATTCCCCCATTTCCAACAACCGATGTGCTTATCCATACCAGTAAGATCGAGATAAAATTCATCAATGGATGACTTTTCAAACTCGGGTGCTTCTGATTCAATAATTTCGGTAATCATTTTTGAGTAGCGAGAGTAAGTATCCATGTCACCTTTGAGCACGACCACATCAGGACATCTTTGTAATGCTATCCGAACAGGCATACCTGAATAGACTCCAAATTTCCGAGCAATATAATTGCAAGAAGCGACAACACCTCGATTACCTAAACCTCCAATAACCAACGGCTTTTCGTTCAATGAACTGTTTTTCAGGCATTCAACGGACGCAAAAAAGGCGTCCATGTCAAGATGGAGAATGGCTCTTTTGTACATTATTTATATGTTTTCTCTATTAAAAAATAATTTTGAATTTGTTTTGTTATAAACATACTTTTTCTTGTATGATTATAAATACAATAATCAGATTACGTGATTACACATCCGAAATACAGCTCTAAGCAGCACCATGGATAACATAATTTTATCAATCTTTTTTTAAGCTTGTTTCGAAAAACGGCAGACTGGAAGACAGTTTAGTAAACTATCAATATTGCAACAATTTGTTTCAAATATATGTCTTTATTCTTCTCCCTGCAAATCTATGAGTTCTTTTTTTCAACATACAAATACGACATTATACATAACACGTTTTTTATTATATTTTAAAAAGCTGTAAATCAGAGAGTTGCGAATACTTGGCAGTTTGATTTATTTTATAAAAAAAATGTTTTAACATTAAAAATAGCATCCTACTAAAGAGTACCGGTTACTTGGCAGGTAAACTACAAATCAGCATTAATCCTTTTCCTATTTTATAAAAAAGTCAATTTTTAACTAGATATTTGATCTTTTAATTTTCTTTTTTTTTAAAATCAAATTTATGGTTAAACTTTACTGTATTCTTGTTTTTCTTTTATTAGTTCAAATATCATCTGCCCAGCAAACTGTTGGCCTATTCCTCAACAATTCTACATCATTGAATGGCTACACGTTGTTCACTCATGGTAATAGTAAGGTTACATATTTGATTGATAATTGTGGCAACGAAGTACATCGATGGGATCAAAGCACAACTAATCCTGGGGCCTCAGTTTATCTTTTAGAGAATGGAAATTTATTACGAACAGGCAGAATCAATAGCAACTTCAACGGGGGCGGAACAGGAGGAAGATTAGAAATTTTTAATTGGGAGGGAGATTTAATTTGGCAATACGATTATACAAGCAATACTTATCACCATCATCATGATGTAGCACCAATGCCTAATGGAAATATTCTACTAATTGCCTGGGAATCTAGGGTTGAATCAGAATTAGAACTAGCAGGCAGAAATCCTACAAGTATTTCAAATCCCATTTGGTCGGAGAGAATTGTTGAGATTAAACCTATAGGATCAGATGAAATTGAAATAATCTGGAAATGGCACCTGTGGGATCACTTGGTTCAAGATCTTGACTCCACCAAAATGAATTATGGTGTTATTGCTGAACATCCAGAATTAATGGATATAAATTTTGGAGTGACAGCACAAGGCAATAATACTGATTGGATTCACTTAAATGCAATCGACTATAATCCAGATTTGGATCAAATAATTATAAGTTCTCGACACTTAAGTGAAATATATGTCATTGACCACAGCACTACCATGGTGGAAGCAGCTAATCATTCAGGGGGAAATTCAGGAAAAGGAGGTGACTTCCTTTTTCGATATGGTAATCCTCAATCTTATGATAGAGGTACTTCTAGTGATCGAGTTTTTTATGGTCAACATGATGCTAAATGGATCCCAGAAGGCTATCCTGACGAAGGAAAAATTATGGTTTTTAATAATGGTCAAGGAAGACCAGGAGGAAGTTACTCTTCGGTGGACGTAATTGACCCACCTTTAGACTCTAACAATACATATACAATTTCTGATATAGAACCATTTGACCCAGCAAATTTATACTGGACATACGAAGCTGACCCTCCAGAAGATATGTATTCTTCAAATATTTCAGGGGCACACAGACTAACTAATGGTAATACTCTAATATGTGTGGGACGTGAGGGTAATTTTTACGAAGTAACTAACAACGGCGAATTAGTCTGGCATTATCTAATGCCAGTCGGAAATGCTGGACCGGTAGCTCAAGGAACAGTTACGACAAATTCGAATGCATTTCGAGCAACTCGATATGGCACAGACTACCCTGCTTTTGTAGGTAAAGATTTGACTCCAGGAGATCTAATTGAAATCAATCCATTACCTTCTGATTGTGAAATTTATAGTAATCCAGTTGCTATAAGAAACTTCCCTAACTTGGAAGATATTCAAGTTTTAAACAACCCTATTGGTAATTTTATCTTTATAAAAAACCAAACTAAGGAAGAAATAAATATCGAGGTATTTGATCTAATGGGGAGATTGTTAGCAAGTCAGATCTCTCAAAATGAAAATATTGAAATATCCGCCAGCAACTGGAAAAATGGATTTTACACTATCCATATTTCTAACAGAGAAAGAAAACGTTTTTTTATAAAAAAATTAATTAAATAGTAATATACTATACTGAATACCAATACATTATACAAAAACAAATTTTATGATTAAAAATATACAACTTATCCTAATTTTCATTTTTATCGGAGGAAATCTAGCTGCACAAAATACAGTTGGTTTGATTTCATATAATCCAACAAAATCTTATAATGGATACAACCTAGTCTATCCTCATAACCAAGCCAATGTTTATTTACTCAATAATTGTGGTGAAATAGTCCACCGCTGGGATGATGACACAGACTTTCGGCCTGGGAATACCGCCTATCTTTATCCTAATGGAAACTTAGTAAAAACTAAGCGTCCTTCAGCAGTAGCAGGCAACCCTATTTGGGCAGGTGGAGGTGGTGCAATTGTTGAAATGCGAAATTGGGATAATCAACTTTTATGGAGTTTCGAGATAAATAATGATAGTATGCGATTACATCATGATATTGCACCATTAGATAATGGAAATGTTCTGATGATCGCTTGGAAATTACGTACACTCGATGAAGCAATTCAAGCTGGAAGAGATACCTCTTTTGCCCCTTTGACTCAAGAGAAAATGTGGGAAGATATTATTATCGAAGTAAACCCAGCTGGCGACATTGTTTGGGAATGGAATGTGTGGGATCATTTAGTTCAAGATCGAGATGCAACAAAAGATAATTTTGGAGTAGTCTCAACAAGCCCTCGTCGTGTGGATATCAATTACGATGCAAATAACGGAAAGGCAGATTGGATGCATGGAAATGCATTAGATTATAATGAGGAGCTGAAACAAATAATGATTAGTGTTCCTACCTTTAATGAACTTTGGATTATCGACCATACGACGACGACAGCTGAAGCAGCAACTAGTTTTGGTGGAGATTCTAACAGAGGAGGCGACTTAATGTACCGTTGGGGATTTCCCGCAGCTTATGGAGGTGACTCGGCTGATCAAAAATTATATTACCAACATGATGTACATTGGATAGATGATTACTTACCAACTTCCCACCCTCAGTATGGTTATATCGCGTTTTTCAATAATCGAGTGGGTAGTGATTTTTCAACTGCAAATGTAATTATTCCGCCGTGGGATATGTATAGTTGGGAATACACTTTAGATAGTGATACTTATGGGCCTACAGATTACCACAAAACATTTATTCATCCAACTCCTCAAGAAATGTATTCAACGGGGTTATCGAGTGTACAACTTTTGCCAAATGGAAATACTTTGCTCTGTTCTGGACGTTGGGGATATAGTTTTGAGTTGACACCAGATGATGAAATTGTGTGGGAATATATCACTCCTCGAAATGGAGTAAATACTGCGACACAAGGTGACACCTTAATGATTAACAATAATTTGACTTTCAGGATGAAACGAATTCCTACAGATTATGAAGCATTTGACGGAAAGGACCTGACTCCTCAAGGATATTTGGAATTGGAACCTAATCTAGATTTCTGCCCTGATATTATTGATAATATTGAAGAAATTTCACAATATGACCTAAAAATATATCCAAATCCTGCTAGCGGTATTTTGACTATAGAATGGGAAAAAGGAGGGAAAGAAGTTGGCTTTAAAGTTTATGATTTGATGGGTCGAAAAATCGAAGATATGACTGCTACTGGTGGTCGAAAGTTTTTAAATATTTCTCATTGGGAAAATGGAATGTACATTGTAATTATCAATGACATGGAATTGAAACGTGTAGTAGTAGCAAGGTAGTCAAATGGAATAACTAAAATAGAACGAGAATTTGAGATTTTTGTCGAACTAGCTTTATCAAGACAAGGTCTCAAATTCTTATTCTTAAAACATTTTCATTTTTCATAAAAAAAACCACGAGGGAACGCCCCCGCGGTTGAAACAAAACTTGATTATGTATAAGGTTATTTCTTCTAAATATTTTTGAATTAGATGTTTATTTATTTCTTACTCCATCATTTCCAGTTGGAACAGAAAATTCATCTTTCTGAGTTTTTATTTTTCCAAAAAGTAAATTCATCCCAACTCTCATATTCACATTTTGTCCTTTCATTGGATTTATTAATGGAATGACATTATCAGATGAGAAAAAAAGTTGAACTGGTCCTAATCGTAAAGCAGTACTCAATCCGATATTGTTTTCACTTCCTTTGATATAAGCATACTGAGCACCAATACTAAATATATTTCCAAAGTCTTTTTTGACATTCATCGCTATGGCTGTTGTTAAATCTGACTGCCCCCCTTGCAATAGCAACAATACTCCTACACTTAATTTTGGTTTCACTTTGTAAGTAGTACTCATGTAAAAAGAACTCGGTAAAACAGTATTAAATCCATTTTGCGAAGTAGTAAATTCAAACGTACTAACAAGGGTATCTATGATATCCTCTGGACTATAATCTCCATCTTCAAAAAGTGGTTGAAAATCTAATCCTGCAAAAGTAGTCGTTCCATCACTCCAATAATTATTGACATTTTCTTCCCATTTAATTTTTCCAATATTCAATACACTCGTTTGGATATTAAGCCTTTCATTGAAATCGATACTCGCTCCAAAGTCTAATGCGACTCCTCGATTATTTCCAAACAAAGAAGGTTCAAAATCATCTAAGTTTAAAAACTCTCCTTTATTAATATCACTTTCAGGCACCCCTCCAGTGTTTATTAAATAATCAGTATCTGCTGTCAATTGATAATATTCAGGATCAGTGTAAATGCTCGCTTTAGCATTAGCAGTTTGATAAGCTGCATTTCCAACTAAATACTTTAACCGTGTTCCTACGGTCAAATTATCACCAATTTTATATCCAAGACCAACACCGAACTCTTGGTAAGCTAAAATATTTTGAGAAGGTGCAACATTGATAATTTCATCTACAAACTGAGCATTCCCTCCCCAAGCAAACTGCAGCATAGATTTTGGTATAGTATGAAAAGTATTTACTCGAATACCATGATTCAAAGTCAGCTGCCATCTTTTTGCCTGAAAAGAAAAAGTGAAAGTTTCAATATTTAAATTGGTCTGAATATTTATCTCATCGACTCCAATTTTTTCAATTAACCCATCGATATCAAGATAAAGTGATCTTCCATTTCTTTCTAAAACGTCACCAGGAACAATCGAAGAATTATAAAAACCAGCGTAAACTGAAGGCAACAAACTCAGATTGACTTTGTAACCATTATCTATAAATGAAGCTGGATTTGTCAAATTATTTTGGGCAACATTGGACATAAAATGTGTTCCCAATTCTATTTGAGCTTGTATCGAAAATGATAAACAAACTCCAACTATGGAATATATATACTGTTTCATTTTGTTATTTTATTCTTATTCTTTTTGAAAAAAATTATTTGCAGCTAATTTATTATAACAACTTAATTACAAAAATTTATTCTTTTAACCTTGCAATTGCGCCAAGCTTAAAACTAATATCATAATCGGTGTAAAACTTCACCGCTACCGTTCCCATTTCAGCAGTTGATATAATTCCTTTAATAGATATTTGAGTAGCATCCTGAATTTGTACAATTCGATCAATCGTGAATTCTGCAATATTCTCACTCGAGCTTTTCTCAATGAGTTTTCCTTGTGCATTAACTTCTGCGGCTGGAATCAGAGTTATATTACCTCCATCAAACAAAGAATCTAGAATAACATTATTATCATCCATAAAATAGACTTGTACACCAGCCTCGATAGGTAACCCATTTTCAGTAATTAACTTAAACGAAGCACTTTCTATACCTTCAAAAAATGAAGCATCAAATTCGCTTACTTCTTCAACTACAAAATCTCTTGCACTTAACCACACAGGAATTTCTATTTGTACATCAACATCAAATCGACTCGTATCTGAAACAAAACCTCTTATACTTGGATCACCGGTAGGATTAGTCAAAGCACTCAATTCGTAACTTAATTGTGTTGGATTGTTTGAAATAATTTCACTCAAATTCGAATTATCTTTATTCACTCCAACGTCAGTAACCATAGACTGACCTACTTCCATCAAGGAGGGATAGTTGAATGCAATCCCATCATCTAAAACAGAATAAATATCCATCGTTCCTTCCGACATAGTTTCAGCTGTTATGTTTTCCACAACCATACCAATGGGAATCCCAAAACTATTAGAGATTTTCAAATTTATTTTTGGGTCTTCTATTTTCAAACTCCCACTTACCGCCGACTCAAAAAGGTTAAATAAAATAGTATCACCTGGTAAGTCAAATTCATATTGATCAAAATATCCTTGTATGATAGAATACTCGAAATCTTGAAATTGTAAAACCATATCTTGCATAAATTTTCGCTCACCTGCTGCATTAGTTGCAATATATTTTACTTTGATTTCGTCATTTAAAAAATCCATAATATAACCAGTTAAGTCAATCGATCCACTCACATGTGTTGGAGAACTCCCAGAGTACTGAGCAGTTGTGAGGTAACTTAATTTGACTCCGTTTTGAGTTAAGTTTTCCACTTCAATTATGACATTCATATCTTCAGTATATGGTGACTTAAAATCAAAATTTAATTTTCCATTTTTCGCAGCAAAAAAGTCAATGTCAAAAGATGTATTTATTGATCCATAGGGAAAAACTATGCTAGTATCGAACATAGGAATGGCAAAATTTGGAATACTAACGATATCCTGTCCTGAAACAGAAAAGAAATTACTTTCATAAACTAATGTCATGAAATTTTCATCATCGATATTAAGGTACCCTTGAGAATCAAAATCATCTAAAAAATCTTGAATAGAAACGGTTGTGTTGGCAAGTGCTACAGCCACTTCTGGCTGCCAATTTCCGACCTCAATATTGTCTATATCTTGAAAATCTTTAACACAACTTTGAATTAGGAATAAGGATATTAAAAGTAATAGTCCCCTCGTCAATTTTTTCATCTTAAAAAAAATTTCTGGATTAAAAAAAATAAAAGGGGAATCTTTGTGGGGATAATTTTTTAAAAAAAAATCATAAAACACTGTAAATCAAATGATTATATTACATCTTATTTTAAAGTAACATTTCTATGAATTTAGAAATATTCAATTTAATTTTCTTCTATGCTTAGGATAAGGCTAAAAACCGTGCCTATTATTATTACTTATCAATATCTCGTAAAATAAAATATCACATAAAAACAATATATATATGTTTTAAGTAAGATAATGGATAAAGCAGCAAACAATCTTAATTGGTGGAATCGAGCAGCGAAAATTAAAAAGATGATTCTATCTGGATGGACTTTACAAAAATTATTATTCGAATTATTGGAATTTTATTTTTAATTGCACTTTACCCCTTTGTTATCTAGGATTAATTGTTAGAGCAACTGCTACGTTTTAATATTTTTAAAATGAGTGTTCTCCAAAACCCAACTTGATTACTTTATTTTTCTCAATCTATATTACATCAGGCATTTAAAAAATATTAGTTTAGAATATAACTATTTTAGACATGCCTATATTTACATTGTTGTTCGGAGGAATTCATTGGGATTTATAGAATAAAACAGTAGCCTTCCAGTTTATGAAAGCTACTGTCAAACTCCTTTTCTGCAAAAAGTTCACCTCTACTTTCGCCCTGAAATTTTAATCCCCAACCCTTTGGCCATCAACATCAATTTTTCTAAATCTCTATTTGTAACAAAACTAAGAGAAATACCTTTTTTTCCTGCTCGTGCAGTTCGACCACTTCGATGCGTATAGTATTCCGTCTGGTCAGGTTGTTCAAAATGCGCAACAAAAGCTAAATCTTTAATGTCAATTCCTCTAGCAGAGATATCTGTTGCAACAACCATTTGCAAATTTTTCTTTTTAAAAGCTCGCATCACTTTATCTCTTTCAATTTGTTTGAGATCACCATGCATAGCATCCACTTTGAAATTTCTAGCCTGTAATTGTTTGGCTAAAGTTTGAGTCATTTTTTTTGTTCGACAAAAAATTAAACCTTGCTCCTCACCTTGTCCTTTGAGGAATCGAATCAATCGATTCAATTTATCTTCTCTATCACACAACACGTACTCATGAGTTATATCGGGATTAACTTCGTGATTTTTTTGTACTCTTATACGATGCGCATCAGACGATAAATAGTTGTGAATGATGTCTTGTATTCCTTTCGGCATGGTGGCAGAAAATAACCAAATATTACCTTTTCCTTTCGTGAAGGTTAGAATTTTCTCCAAATCTTCTTTAAAACCTCGTTTCAACATCTCATCTGCTTCATCCAAAACAACCGTTTCGACTCGACTTAAATCCACCGCTTTTCGTTCCACCAAATCAATCAGACGACCAGGAGTTGCAACCACAATATGTGTAGGTCTTCGTAAAGAAGTAATTTGCTTATCGATTTTTTCACCACCATAAACTGCTTCTGCAAAAATTTTCTCAGTGTACTTTGTATATCGAAATAATTCTCTTTTAATCTGAATTCCAAGTTCACGAGTCGGGCAAAGAATCAAGGTTTGTACTACAGGTTCTTTCGGTTTTATTTTTTGTAAAATAGGTATACCAAAAGCTGCTGTTTTCCCCGTTCCTGTTGGTGCTTGTCCAACGAGATCGGTTTTTGCTCCCATCAAAATTGGAATAACTTTCTGCTGAATTTCAGATGGCTTAACAATCCTATTCTCATTAAGCGCCTGAATAATTTTTTTTGAAATCCCAAGTTCGTTAAATGTGGACATATTTTTTTTGGGTGCGAATTTAAGTAAATTAATGGAATGATGCTTTTTTATGTGAAATTCATTACTCCATGAAGGTTTCACCATATATTTAGAATAACATAAAATAAACTTTCATGGATAGCATACTAGATAATTACTATTATGAATCACTATCAAAAGAACTTTTTAAACTATAAAACAATGGAAAGGACAAGGGTTTTACTTTAATATTCTTGTTGTATTTACAAGTCTATTACCTTTCCTTATTTTTCTTTGGTCATCTACAACAAAGATGAAATTTCTATTAATTTTCATTGGTATTTTTGTTTTTGCATTTTTAGGTAATTTATGCTTTCATATAAACTGGGCAATTCATGTTTTAAAATCCTTTTATCTAAAAAACCCTACTTGCTGTATTCCGAGAGTTACTTGGCTCATCATTGAATTATTTTTTCAACCTTGTTCAATTTAGTATTCTCTAGCTACTTGGCTTCCAGATCTCTTTTAAAAAAAATCATACAAATTATTCAATTTTTTTCTTAAAAATCCATTTTAATCATACCCATTTTTCTACTATATTTGCAGCCTTAAATTAAAAATCAATTTGGTTGCCTCAATCAGCCATCCCAATATTAAAAATTATGTTTGAAAATTTACAGGACAAATTAGATGGTGCGTTTAAAAATCTGAAAGGAGATGGAAAGTTAACAGATCTAAATGTTGCAACTTCAATTAAAGAAATCAGACGTGCTTTGGTGGGAGCAGATGTGAATTACAAAATCGCCAAAGAGTTTACTGATAAGGTAAAAGAGCAAGCACTAGGAAGTAAAAACATTTTGTCGGCAGTTAAGCCTGGTGAAATGATGGTAAAGATTGTCTTGGATGAGTTAGTTGAATTGATGGGTGGACAATCTGTAGGAATTAATACTGGAAAAGGAACAAAAGATCCAGGTATTATTCTTATCTCAGGTTTGCAGGGATCTGGTAAAACGACTTTCTCAGGTAAGTTAGCACACTTCTTAAAAACAAAAAAACAACAGAGACCTCTATTAGTAGCCTGTGATGTATACAGACCTGCCGCAATTAATCAGTTAACTGTATTATCTGAACAAATTGGTGTCGCTATTTATAAAGAAGTTGAAAATAAAAATCCTGTCTCTATTTCTCAAAATGCCATCGAGTATGCTCGTAATAATAATCACGATGTCGTCATTGTAGACACAGCTGGTCGTTTGGCAGTAGATGAGGAAATGATGACGGAAATTTCAAATATCAAAAAAGGAATTAATCCAACAGAAACACTTTTTGTAGTTGATTCGATGACTGGTCAAGATGCCGTAAATACTGCTAAAGCATTTAACGACCGTATCGATTTCGATGGAGTTGTTTTGACAAAATTAGATGGTGATACAAGAGGTGGGGCTGCACTTTCTGTTAAATATACAGTTGGGAAACCAATCAAATTTGCTAGTACCGGTGAAACAATGGAAACTTTAGATGTTTTCCACCCGGATCGGATGGCCAACAGAATTTTGGGCATGGGGGATATTGTTTCGTTTGTCGAAAAAGCACAAGAGCAATTTGATGAAAAAGAAGCAAAACGATTAGAGAAAAAAATCAAGAAGAACAAATTTGATTTTGATGACTTTTTGAGCCAGTTAAACCAAATTCGGAAAATGGGTGATTTAAAATCATTGATGAAAATGATCCCAGGAATGAGCAAAGCGCTGAAGGATGTAGAAATTGACGATAAAGCTTTTAATAAAGTAGAAGCAATTATTTACTCAATGACTCCAAAAGAAAGGGGAAATCCTGAAGTATTGAATATGAGTCGAAAGAAAAGAATTGCAAAAGGTTGTGGTCAAGATATCCACCAGATTAATATGTTTATCAAGCAGTTTGATCAGATGAAAAAAATGATGCACTCTATGAGTAAAGGGAATATGGGTAATATGATGGGTGGACGAAAAAGACGGTAGATTTTTATCCTCTAAATAAGAAAAGCCCCGTTTACAATTTTGTAAATTGGGCTTTTCTTATTTGAATAACGCTCTTGGTTAATAAAAAAATATAAAGAGCTAACATTGCCCTCAACTACCCCAACTAGTACATCTTCTCTCCTTTCCTTAATTACATATACGAACTAAACAAAATTATTCCAACACAACCTATAGATGAGGTAATTGTTGTCTCAAGCAGAGATTCTTTTTAACTGCATTTATTTAAAGACTTTATTAACTTGGCCAAGTTCTATGAATTAACTATTTCAAATGGAAACATTGCTAGAGCCAAACTTGAAATATCAAGAATAATTTAATCTTAGTCTAACTTCTTCTTCAACTCATTTAATTTCATCATCGCCTCAATCGGCGTCATTGAATTAACATCCAAATCCATCAAGTCATCTTTTATCTCCTCCAATATCGGATCATTCGCATCAAAAAAGGTCAATTGCATTGGTTGAGAAACTTGCTGCAATTTTTTCCCAATATTTTTATCGGGCTCCGCTCCTATTGATTCCTCCTCATTTGAAATAGATTTTTGTTCGAGTTGTACTAAAATATGTGCTGCACGTTCAACAATACTCCGAGGCATCCCAGCCATTTTTGCCACATGAATTCCGAAACTATGATGACTTCCCCCTTCTATTAATTTTCGGAGAAAAATCACTTTTTGTCCAACCTCTTTGGTTGCAATATTGAAATTCTTGATTCTTGTAAATTTATTGGCAAGTTCATTTAATTCATGGTAATGAGTAGCAAAAAGTGTTTTTGGACGAACGCCAGCTTTGGCCCCAATCTGATTATTATGCAAAAACTCTGCAATTGCCCAAGCAATAGAGATTCCGTCATAAGTACTGGTACCTCTTCCAATTTCATCCAATAGAATTAAACTACGATCGGAGATATTATTCATGATACTTGCCGTTTCATTCATTTCGACCATAAAAGTCGATTCACCTGAAGAAATATTATCAGAGGCTCCTACCCTAGTAAATACTTTGTCAATCCATCCAAGCTTTGCGCTCTCAGCTGGCACAAAAGAACCCATCTGAGCCATTAAACATATTAAGGCAGTTTGTCGAAGTATTGCAGATTTACCCGCCATATTTGGGCCAGTTATCATCATAATTTGTTGCTCCTCATTATCGAGGTACACATTGTTAGGAACATAATTTTCGCCAAGCGGTAAATGTTGCTCTATTACCGGATGTCTCCCATTTTTAATATCAATGGTCATCGAATCATTGATTTCTGGGCGGCAATAATCATTTTTTACAGCGACTTTTCCAAAGGACAAAAGACAATCTAATTGCGCAATTAAATTAGCGTTTATTTGTACCGGTTGAATAAAATCAGCAATTGAAAAAACTAGCTGCTCAAACAATTTATCCTCCAATGCAAGTATTTTTTCCTCCGCTCCAAGTATTTTAGCCTCAAGAACTTTTAGTTCTTCTGTAATATATCTCTCCGCATTCGTCAAAGTTTGCTTTCGAATCCAATCCTCAGGAATCAGATTCTGGTTTTTATATTTATTGGTTACCTCTAGGTAATAACCAAAAACATTATTGAAACCAATTTTCAAATTAGTAATACCTGTTTTCTCCGCTTCTGCTTTCTGAATCCCCAACAATAAATCTTTACTATTTTTTACAATGTGTCGAAGGTCATCCAATTCTTGATTAAAGTTATCAGCGATTACTCCTCCTTTAGCTAGGTTAACAGGTGGATCCTCTTTTAATTCGTTAGCAATTTGATCTTTGATTGATTTACAGGGATTTAAACTATCTCCTATTTTTTGTAAAAACGAATTTTCACTTTTTTCTAGTAAAGCCTTTGTTGGAACGATTGCTTCCAAAGCTCGTTTTAATTGAACTACCTCCCGAGGATTAATTTTGCCTAATGGTACCTTTGAAATCAATCTTTCTAAATCTCCGATTTGACGAATATTCATTTCGATCTCAGAAGCTTGTTCATTATTCCTTATCAACCAATCAACCATATCTAGACGTGCCTCAATTGCTGTTTGATATTTTAAAGGAAGAACAACCCACTTTTTCATCAGCCTTGCTCCCATAGGAGAAACCGTCCGATCCAATATATCGATCAAAGGAATCCCACTCGGATGGTTACTAAATGCTAGTTCTAAATTTCGAACAGTAAATCGATCCAACCAAACATATTTATCAGGTTGAATTCGACTAAGTGCATTTATGTGCTTGAGGTTAGTATTTTGAGTAGTTGCTAAATAATGCAAAGAAGCACCTGCTGCAATTTGTGCCATTTCTAAGTGATCGACACCGAAACCTTTTAAGCTGTTCACTTCAAATTGTTCGATCAGTTTTTCTGTAGAATAATCAATTGCAAAAATCCAATCATCAAGTGGATAAGTATAAAACTTATCACCAAATCGTTTTTCGAAAAGAGTTGTATTTTTTTTAGAAAAAATAATTTCAGAAGGTTGGAAACTTTGCAACAATTTATCGACGTATGCTGAATTACCTTGCGTAACCATAAATTCACCAGTAGAAATGTCTAAAAATGAAACACCTAATTCATCTTTTTTTCCAAAATAAATAGCCGCTAAATAATTATTTGTTCGATGATCGAGCAACTTATCATTGATTGCAACTCCGGGAGTAACAACTTCTGTTACTCCTCTCTTTACAATTTTTTTCTCTTTACTTGGTTTTTCTAATTGCTCACAGATAGCCACTCGATAACCCGCTTTCACCAAACGTGGGAGGTAAGTATCCATCGAATGATAAGGAAATCCTGCCAGTTCAATATCTTCTCCTCCATTATTTCTTTTGGTCAAAATAATCCCAAGGACTTGAGAGGCCGTGACAGCATCAGTACTAAATGTTTCATAAAAGTCGCCAACTCTAAATAATAAAATCGCTCCTGGATACTTTTCTTTTACTCCAAAATATTGCTTCATCAATGGAGTAATCTTTTTAGGTTTGCTTGTTATCTTTCCTTTTTTTATCAAAGTGTTTGTTTTTTTACAAATATAAGAATACACAGTGATTTTATGAGTATTTGTTAGAAATGTGTTTTATTGAATTGAAAATAATTTTACTAATAAATCTTTGATTGATTTTTCATTTCTTTCAAAAAATATTAACTTACTTTCCATACATACTAAAGTTAAGGATTACTCTATCTGATCTTTTTGAAAACACACATACTATGATCCAAAATTTCAACAACCTAAATGAGAATGAGGTTTCCAAAATGCTAAATGCTATTCCGCTTATCACGATTTTAATTGCAGGGGCAGACGATAAAATTGATTACAATGAAAAAAAATGGGCCATTAAATTAGCCAACATAAGAACATATTCCAATCCAGATGAATTGCATGATTATTATTCTCAAATTGGATTTAATTTTACCGAAAGACTCAATAAAAATATTGATTCACTTCCCAAAAATAATATATCTAGGCAACAAAAAATCTCTGATCAATTAGCAGAATTGAATGCTATTTTCCCAAAATTAGATTCCTCCTTTAATGCTAAACTTTACAATAGTTTCATAAGTTTTGCTAGGCATGTTGCGAATGCCTCCGGTGGCTTTATCAATTTTAATCGAGAAAGTATGGCAGAAAAAATATGGATTACATTACCTATGTTAGAACCAGTCTTAGTACCTATGGAAGAGGAGGAAGTAGAAGAGTAGATTTTATTTCAAGTCAATGTAAAGAAAGAACAGTCAAAAGGGAAGCCACCATTATCGATTTTCCATATTTTGATTAAATTCCTCTGTGTAAGTACAAACTGACTCAGGCTAATTTTGCAGGTTCCAAATCCACTCTCCCATCGAATCGAAATAACCAACCTTATCTCCTTGCTCCACTCTAAATAACCCTTCTCCCACATAGCTGATAAGTTCATATTCAGGTAAAACAATTAATTCTCCTTTTAAGTTAGTCAAACCACTAAATCCATTTATCCTCACTTTTGCATATCCATTTTGGAATGGTTCAATTTTATCATATTTAGATGTGATAACTGGCATTCCATTATGGTTGATAATGCCCCATTTTCCATTTTTTTGAACAATGGCAATCCCATGCTCAAAGGATTGAGCATAGTCATAATATCCATCATAGAACCTTGCTTCCTCAGTAATATAATAGTAATTCCAACTTCCATCTCTAATTAAACCGCGCTTATTAGAAAAGCCAACCAATCCATTGATACTTGGTGAAATAATTACTTCCCCTGTTTTATTAATTACTCCAGCATTTCTCATCCCATTAAAAACAATGGCTTTTCCATCGTCAAAATCTAAGCATCTAGAATAAGTTAGTGGAATTATTTCATTACCATTTTTATCAATATACCCACATTTTCCATCTTTTTGAACAGCTGCTAAGCCTTCCGAAAAACTAGACACCTTTGAATATTTTGCCTCAATTAAGATATTACCTTTAGCATCGATATATCCAAATCTCTTTTTATGCTGAACAGCTGCTAAACCCTCTTTGAATGGAAATATTTTTTTATACTGGGTATTTCCAATTAAGTCCCCTCTTTTGTTTATAAGTCCATATCTTATTTTTTGATTTCCTGTTTGGACAATGGCTATCCCCATTTCATTAAAAGCTCCTATATGGTTATATTTAGGTCTAGTAAAATATTGGCCAAAACTGTTTATTAATCCAAATTTGCCATTGACCACTACTCTTGCAACATTATTTTCAAAATCGTAAGCTTTATCAAATTTTGGAATAATTACTTTTTCACCTTTATCATTAATATATCCAACTCCTGAGGAAGTTGCAACCCAAGTCAACCCATTATTAAAATTTCCTACCCTACGATATTTAAATTCAATAATGATATTTCCATTGAGATCAATAAAACCCCACTTATTTCCTAATTGAGCAGCAGCATACCCTTCTTGAAATCTTCCAATTTTTCGATATCTGCAAGGAATAACTTCTTCTCCTTTTAGATTAGTAAAGCCCCAAAGTCCCCTTCTCAAAACAGGTAACCGACCTTCATTAAATTCACCAACTTCATCATATTTTAATTCAACTGTTACTTCAGCCAAGGTATCAATCAATCCATATTTAAATCCATTTTTATACACCTGTAGGATCTGATTATTGGTTTTCTCCAAAAACTGAATTTGATCATAACTACATGATAACAATACATTACCGGCCCCATCAATAGCTCCAACCTTTTTGTCTTTTTCGACGATACCAATTTGGCTTGTCATTTCTTTTACAAAATTATATTTAGGAGTAACAGTAATTAAACCGATTGTATCAATATAACCCCACTCACAATTTTGACAAGTTAATGCGGCTTCGTTTCTAAATTCTTTGTCATGATCTGTATAATCAGTCATATAATTTGGTGACAAAATTCTTTTTAAATAATCTTTGACTTTTCCTAGACTTCGATTTTTATTTTTCAAATTACCTGATAATCTTCCACGCATACTCATCCGTGCAATTCCATCTTGAAAATCATCAATGAAAGCATAATCAGTTGCAAGGTATGTTCCATTCTCTGCAACTAAACCATGAGTACCATTTGAAAAAACAACACGCGCAGATGGATTTCCTTTTCGAAAATCTACTAGTCGAATATCTAGTAATTCCACAGGGGTTACAAGCAATCCATTCTCATTATTGACTAATCCAAAAACCATATCGAAACGATAGGTTGTTCTATCAAATGAATATTTATTCCACTTTTCAATTCCAACTAATGTAAAATTAATATCCCGTTCCATTCTTATCCAATCAAAAACAGGTTGGATATGTACACTCCCATCTTCTAATTTTCGTAAGCCCCATTTATCTTGCTTAGCATCATAAAACCACTCAAATTGATCTAATTGATAATCATTATCATCAATTGACAGCTCAGAAGTAGAGTCATGATCCTTCTTTCCTCTTATTTTTAATTTTACGTGATTCTGAAATTCGTCCTCCCCTTGCAGATTTCCATTATTGTCAAAGGATAGAATGGTAAAAACATCACCTAAATAAGCCTCTACTTTATTATCTCCAATATTAATTTTATCAAACTTGGGATTTATTTGTTCTTTCCCATCTACACTAACTATTCCTAATTTCTCATCTTTTTTAACCACACAAATATTTGATTTCAGTGGCGCTATATAATCATATTCAAATGGCACAATGATTTGATCTCCAGAAGTAACCACGCCCCATTTACCTTTAATGCTTACTCGAAATTGATTATTTCCGTATGATTGTATTTCATCATATTTTACATCTAGTAGCTTTTTTCCAAACCAATCAACCAACCCTAATTTGCGTTTATTTTTGCACAGTACATATTTTTTAGAAAAGGAATAATACGTTTCATATTGACCTTTAGTAATTATCCTCTCTGCTGGAACCGAATATAAAAATACTCGACTATTGGCAATTAGTTTGATAAAATTATCAGAAAGGGTGAAAAATGACTGAAAGGAAGGACGAATTAAATGACGACCTTTTTGGTTGACTGCACCCCACTTTTTATTTTTTTGGTAAAAGAAAAGTTGAGAATTATAAATTTCAATCTGAGAAGATTCATTGGCTAAAATTTCTTTTCCATTATTGGAAAGCAGGCCTAATTTTCCGTTCAGTTTAGTTTGAAAGAATTCGTCATCTAAAAGAATAATCTCATCATATTTTGGTTTAGTAATTATTTCACCTTCGATATTTGCTACTCCCCACTTTCTATTTTGTCTAAAACCAATAAATTTTCTCTTCCAAATATGAACCTGTTCATATCCATTGCTTAAAATCACATCACCCCTATGATTGACCACTTTCCAATCCGACGCATCCAAAACAGCAAAAATTAAAGAGTCTAAAATTTTGACATCTTCATATTCTGGAGCAATAACTTCAATACCATATTTATTTACCAATCCAACTCGATTATTTCGTTGCATTACAGCATAGCCATACTCTTTAAATTTGCCAATAGCATCATAATGAGGTTGAATCACCACTTTTCCTTTGGAATTCATCATTCCCCATTGCCTATTTATTTTTACTGGAAAAAAAATCTCCTTTTTCACTTCACCAACTTGGGCAAAGAGTGAAACTCCAAAAAGTAGTATTAGAAAAACGATAAATGATCTCCGCACGTCGTGAAAAAATGAGTTGTAAAAAATAGACCTTATGTTTTGTTAAAGTAAAACGATAGATAACAAAAATAAGTATTTTAAACAGAATTTGTAGCTATCTCAGGACAAAATATAGAATTAATCCCCTGAGATAAACTCACAGTTTGAACTGTACAATATAACCATCATTAATAAAAAATTGATGGTTATATTAGAAATTTCTGGTAGTTATTCATTGACAAAAGTGAAATATTATCTTGAATACAGTTTTCTCAAATTTTCTTACGCTGAATTATTTTAGAAAAAATATTTACTTTTACACAAAACGAGTATACCATGAATGATCACCCAAAGTGGAATTTCCAAGAATTTTCAGCATTCCTTATGCTTTATGCAGCATCAGCAGACCTCAAGGTTACCTCAGATGAAAAGGAGGCAATTTTGCAAAAAGTGAATGAAGAATCTTATGAAAAGATTTGGAAGGAATACCACTCTATTTCAGACATCAATAAAATTAATCTAATCATATCTTATAAAGGTTTGTACTTTCCAACTTCTGATAGAACTAATGAGTTATTAGATTTAATGAAAAAAGAGTTTATGGCAGATGGTGAGTTTAGTTTGCTAGAAAAAAATCTGATGCGAATTTTAAAAAAATTAATCTAGCTAAAATTTTCAATTGAAAAAAACCGGGAATAAAAAAATCCCTACCTGCATTCTCAAGACTGAAGGAAGGGAATTTTTATTCCTATAATTGAAAATTAAATAAGAAATTGACCACAATCTATGAAGGATAAAAAACAACCAAAAACCCATATAACTATTTCTAATAAAACTGGAAGATCTATTAATTCAATAGTCCGGATAAGCAATTTAAAGGAATTCTACATTCAATCATTTCCTTTTTTAAAATCTTTTGCCGAATTATTAAATGACCTACCATGGGAAAAAAGCGCTACTGAGGAAAATACGTTGAGAAAACATGAATCCATTATTTTTGAAACTTGCTTAAAAGGTCTTCGGCTTTCTCTGTCCAAAAAGAAGGAAAATAACTTACCAAATGATTATTTTTTCAAAAAAGAATTTATTGCTAAACCAATTCATCATCTTTTAGGATCTATATTTTTTCAATATTATAAATTTATCCAAAATGAATTACCTAAAAATTTTGCAAAAATTAAAATCCATTTTATCAGAGAAAAAGTCCTAAAAGGGTTGATAAAAAATATTGTATCAGAAGTTCCTATTTATGAACGATCCATAATCATTTTAAATCAGGAGAACATATCTGGAGGAGAATCTCAAATTTTAGAAAAAAAAGATGATGGTTCTTTTGAGATTATTTTTCAACAAAAATTAAATGCTGGAGATTTTGTTTTTTTGAAGACAAAGAATGGAAATCTTCAAAATATTTATCATCAACTGACTCCTATAAAACTAGAAAATGAAACAAAAAAGACTGGCTGGTTGGATTTCATGAGATTTGAAATTATTGAATAAAAGTCATTTTCTCTCTTTCCTTTTTTATTTCCAATATCCCTTTACTATATATTTTACACCACTGAGTTTTCATAAAACCATTTGACGTAATTCAGGCAGATCAAAATTATTAACACTTCGTTTTTCTAAAGTAAACAATTTAAATATTGACATAATCACAATTAAACAACTTTCCTCTTTTGATTTATCAAATACAAACATGCAAACTATGTAGATATGAGAAAAAATAGAGGTTTCCTGTAAGAAGAATTATCAAACTACTTGTTCTTTTATATCCAAAAAAATAAATCCAAGTCTCAATTAACCCATTTCGGCAACTCTAATCATCGTATCTTCCACTTGCTGAACCAACTCTATATATCGCGGATCTCGCTTAGTTGAACGATCTCTTTTCAATGGCAAATCAACATGAATATGTTCCACAAATCGAGAAGGTGCCGATTTCATAATATAAATATCATCGGCCAAATAAACCGCCTCAGGAATATCGTGGGTCACAAAAACGATCGTCGGATGATATTCATTCCAAATATCCAACAATAAATCTTGCATCTGCAACCGAGTACTTACATCTAGAGCACCAAATGGTTCGTCCATCAGAAGTATATCAGAATTAGCTAATAAACTTCGCGCAATCGCAACTCTTTGTAACTGTCCTCCTGATAAAGTTGGATACTGTGCATATTTATGTTCATGACCTGCGAGTCCTACTTTAGTAATAAGTTCCATCGCTTTCGAATCTCGCTCTGCTTTAGATACTCCTTTGTATTTTAATGCCAAACCAACATTATCCAAAACTGATAACCAAGGCAAGGAAGAGTATTGTTGAAAAACCATACTTACTCGATTATCCTTACCAATATTTTTATCCTTGAGTAGTAACTTTCCTTCGGTAGGTTGTTGCAGTCCAGCGACATACCTTAGCAAAGTTGATTTTCCGCAGCCAGACATTCCTAAGATTACGATGAATTGACCTTGGGCAGGCTTGTCTTCTACTAAAAAATCTAAGTATTTGATAATGAAGCTCTCTCCTCCATCATAACTTTGGCCAATGCCTCGCATTTCGATAATGTTATCCAGTTCTGTATCTTGAAAATTAGGCATTTTTATTTTTTTAATTAATTGACGATGTTTTTAAGTCTTCATTAGTTTTGAAATAACTTTGTTCCATCCAAGTTATTTCAAAACTAATGAATGTTGCAATATTTGACTGAGTCCATTTTCGAATCTTTCAGTATTATAATTACTAACTTATTTGCCATATTTAATTCTTCTATTTGAATAATTGAATTGTTCTTCAACCAATCATTCAAGAGTATTCTCCAAATTTCTAATTGAATTTTTATTTACAAAAAAAGAAAATATTCTAATACCAAAGGACAATCTAAAATTAAAATTAAAATTAAAGCATTCGTTTCCCCTTTAATTTCAGGTCTATATTTTTTTAACATCATCCCAACTATTCGTTAGACTATAGTATTCTGAGCAATTTTAAACTCACCATAAAAGACAAATAAAACTCCTCCAATCAAAATAACCGGCAACAATGAACCCATAACCCAACCAGCACTTGGCAAAATCACTTGCAACAACAACGCAAATAAAACTCCACCTAAGACTAAAAGTATTCCTGATTGAGATTCTTTTAAGCCCTTTGGTTGGGTATTCATATATTTATGTGGGAAAATTCTTTTATCAATAAATTGGAAGATTCGGTCTTGTAAAAATCCAATGACTATGATTACAATTAAACCAGCAAATACTTTTTCGATTTGTCCTTGCCGAGCTTTGATATACATTAAAGACCCAATTCCCCCTTGCCTATTTAGTAATTCTGCAATAATAATATATGTCCAAGAAATAGCAGTCAATACTCGAATATCATCCATCAATCGAGACATGACAGAGGGAAAATAAACAGTCTTTACCGTTTGCCAATCTGTAGCCCCAAGAGTAAAAACAGTCTTCAAATAAACACTCGCTACTTCAAAAACCCTTTGTGAAACCACAGGCAACAAATAGACTAAAATACCAAAAGCCAAAAAAGCAATCTTCATTTGATCTTCAATTCCAAACCAAATAATAAACAAACCAGTTAAAGCCGTCAACGGTAAAAACCGCATAGCATCAACTTGTTTACTAAACAATCCTCTAAAAAGTGGAAACAATCCAATCAAAAATCCAAGAGGAACGGCTATAAAAATGGCCCAAAAATAACCTTGAATATTCAACCATAAGGATCTTCCAGTTTGCTGTATCAGTTCATCTTTTTGGATAAGTTCTGGAAACGATTTCACTACTTGAAATGGTGTAGGAAATAATGGATAGACTTTTTCAAACTCAGTTGCATTTGCAAAATTAATGGAATCAACTCTTGCAATTGAATCCAAATATAGTTGATGTATTGCTGGATCTTTTCCAATAGATGATTCTAATCTTGAATCAAAACCATCAATAACTGGACGGTTGATAGATAGCATTTCTGCAACTACCCACCAGACAATTATTAGGATTACAAATCCAGCTAAACCTAAAATTAGATTTTGAGAACGACTAAGATCACCGCGAAGTTTGAATAGTTCCATATTTTATTTTGTAAATTAACAAGGGGCGTTAGGGCTTGAAATCCTAACACCCCTTTATCGTTTTATCTTTATTCAGCGATTAACTCAAAATCAGTTCTTCTATTTTTGGCTCGCCCCTTACCAGTCTCATTAGATGCTACTGGCTTGTTAGATCCATTCCCTACAATAATAAATCTATTTTTAGGCATTCCATGCTCAGTAATTAAATAATCAGCTACGGCATTAGCGCGCTTCAGGGAAAGTGATTTATTTGCTGCAGCACTTCCAACATTATCAGTATTCCCCTCTATCCGAATTCTAGAATTAAAGACCTTTGCAATGTCTACAAATTCTTTATCAATAATATATTTTGCATTATCATCTAATCGATACTCGGCTGTTCGGAATGAAATTCTAACTGCTTTGGTTGCTAAGGCGGTTTTAGTTTTATCTGCTTCTGTTGCTTTCGTATAACTCTTTGATTTTTCAGGAAAGTCTGCTGGAGATGTTAAAGTAGTCGAACTAACTAGAGATGGATAAGCTACTTGTCTCCAAGCTGGAACTCGACCTTCGATATATTTCAAATCAGAATATTTATCTGTCATATTTCGATACAAATCATCTCCTGCAACACCCTTATAATCACTATTTAATCTGAAGAAATTTTTGTTATCGCCATGAGTTGCCAATCGAACATTTCCAATCATTTCATCAGCTTCTTCAGGTGTCAATGGAGTTCCTCTCTCTGTAAATTCTTCAGATAAAATAGCTGCTGCTTTTTTCCTTGAAGATGTATTTGAGTTAATTTCAGCAGCACCTTTCATCCAACCTTCGTACAATTGACGAACTCTTTCTTTATTATTATCAACAAAAGCTCTTTTAGCAAAAAACACATCAGCAATAATATATGCTGCAGATTTTGAACTTTCCAAGACTCTACTTCCTGGAACAGCTTTCAAACTTAAAATATCATCTGGACTCCAAACTACAGCTGCATCACATCGTCCACTTTTGAAAACTTCAGCAGCATCAATTGCACTTGGTTGCCCTAATATCTCTACATCATTGACAGATAATCCTCCTGCTTCCATTAACCAAATCAAAAAAGAATGTGACGGTGTCATTTCTGCTACTGCAATTTTTTTTCCTTTTAAATCAGCTACACTCGTAATTCCACGTCGAGCCACTATAGCATCACCACCTCTAGACCAATCTGCCTGAAAAACGACTACTGGATCAAAATCAGACAGCCCACTAACTTCTGTTGGGAAGGCATCTATTGTTGCCCAAAGTAAATCTACATCTCCAGATTTAAATGCGTTTCTAGATGCATCAAAATCATCCAACACCTTAAATTCTACTTGAAATCCATAATCTTTATAAAATCGAGAATTCTTATTTGCTTCAAATCCTTCGTTAAAATATTGTCCACCTGCGTACCCTCCCCAAGTTACTACACCAATTTTAATTATATCTTTTGATGTATTAGACCCTGAAGTAGAACTGGTTGAGCTTGATGAGTTATTTCCAGAGTTATTTGCTTGCTCTGTATTTTCTTGTCCAAGATCCCCCAAGTACCCATTATCTCTTAAGTAAGTAATTCCAAAAAATAGGATTGAGACTATGACTAGCACAATTAATATCTTTGAAAATGTAGTTAGTTTCCTTGCCATGTTTTTTAATTATTTCGTTATTATTGTTAATAAAATTTGTTCGGTTAGATCTTCGGAAAAATAGTACTAATCAAAGAGTGAATCATATTGGTTTTGATGACCTGATTCTCTCATAGGTTTTGCTACAGGTTCATTTAAGTCTAGTACATCATCATCGCTATTTGCTTGGTTAACGAGAATAATTTTTTCCTCTCCTAAAATTTTAGAAATACCTTCTTTCTCCCATTTCTCTAACATCTTTAATCCTTCCTCTTCAAATACACCATTCTGTAAATCTACAGAGTCCATAAAGTTGGAAGACATTTCCATAAATCTCTCCATCTCCCCTACCTTATTACTTACATCATCAGCTACTGCCTCCATCGCCATATCAAACATTGCACGCTTATCAGGATTCCCAGAAATCACACTTGCGGCAGATTTCATTGCAGAGGCGCTTGCTTTGATTGCCTTGTACTCTTGCTCTTTGACCATCACTTGATCCTTCACATCTTCCAAAAGAATCTCAGAGTTTTCGTACATTTTGGTTAATACCCTATACAAGACCTCCATTTTTTTATACAAATCTTCTAGCCGCATATTTGATTCTTTTAATCGTCCCGCTTTTCGAGATTTAAGAATCATGATATTTTTTTTGTTAACTTCTTTTGCTTTACTCGCTTGAGTCAAATTACTTTTAATCTCTTTTTGGTTATTGATAATCAACTCTTTAAGTTTATGCATCTGGCCTTTAAGCTTTCCAATTTGCTTATTCATTTTTCCTAAGTTGTCTCCTAAATCATCCGTATAAGATTTCAAAATCCCAATTGGATCAATCTGAACAAACATTCCAGTTATTGACCGCATCACACTTTTATACATGTACCAAACAAGATTTCGCATTTTAGGATCAAGTATCATGTAAATTACAGCACCTAAAACAGCGAGTGTCGCAACTAAAGTAACTGTATTGGCGAACAGTCCAGCGATAATATCTGCATTCGTTGCAATAAAATATCCTAGCCCTCCAAGTATCGCAGTCAAAAAAACTGCCCCAGTCACCCCTTCAGGTCTTTTCCAAAATGATTTTGGTTTAAAATCTTGCATTTCCATTTTTAATATTTTGATTTATTTATTTTATTTTTTAGATAGATATAAATAATAGTCGCCTATTATTCATTAAACATTACTTCAAATATTTTTTCATGTTTTCTATATCTCTTTTAATCTGAGAAAGTACAAGGGTATAAGATGCTACAAAATTATTTTTAGTAGCTTCTACTTTTACTGTTGCAGCAGAAATACTTTTTTTCATTTGTTCACTTTTTGTTTGATGCTGTGAAATTTCTTTTTTGAGTTGCTCGATTTGCTTAGATTTTTCTTTAACCAAATTGTCATGCTGTTGAATCAATTGAGCCTTATCACCAATCTGCTTGTCTTTTTGATTGGCCAAAGCTTGGGCAAATTTTGATTCCTCTTTCTTTAATACATCAATGTAAAAATGAGCGGTCTTAATTAATTTAGCTGGAGTCGCTCCCATCGTGGAGGCAGCTGCAAAAGCAGATTGATAACGTGTTTTTTCATCCATTGGCATTTTTGCCAAATTGTGCAAACTATTTTTATATTCTAAATAATCAAATCCATCTAAATTATTCGCATCCATAGCCTGTAACAAAATATTGGTAAATTTTGGACTTGACTTTCCTGAAGGAACTGGTGGACTAGAAGTTAGTCCTAGAGTTGAAGTGGATTTTGTTTTTTTTTCAGGAACAATGCTTGAATCATTTGAACTATTACCAGACACCTTGTCTTTAAATTCTTCATCATCTACGATAAACCACTTTTTAAGATTTTTTAACATAAAAATACTTTAGTCAGAGTAAATATTTAGAAACTAATGTTGCAAAAAATATAAACAGTATAATCTACTTTTGTTCAGAAGAAATAAACCCCTTTCGATTAACCCGCCTAGATTTTATACAAATATCGGTAAAATAACAAAAAATAGAGTATTTCTATAATGTTTAATAGTCTCTAAATTTTTCATCTTATGGTTATTAAAATTCTCTTATTTTGCCGTTTTGAAAACATGCATTAAGAAAGCATCGGAATCAAGCATTTTTTTATAAATTTGGTCTCTCTAACAGATGTACATTTATCAACCACAAGGCAATAAAAGAAATAGTTAGAAATAAAATTTTTTAGACCAAGTGGGAAATTCAATTAAATAAAATGAACGAGAAAATTATCTACGGAATTCAACAAATTGGAGTTGGTGTAAATGATGCCGAAAAACTTTTCAAATGGTATGCAACAAAATTAGGTGCTGATATCAAAGTTTTTGACGACAACAATACCGCAACTCACATGGCGAAATACATGGGAGGGAAACCACATGACAAAAGAGCAATTCTTGCTCTAAATCTACAAGGTGGAAGTGGTTATGAAATTTGGCAATTTGAAGATCGAGAACCTCAAGCTCCGGCTTCACCGATCCAACTTGGCGATACCGGAATTTTCTCCATAAAAGTTAAAACACGAAATGTTCAAGAAGCATTTTCTAATTTAAAAGTAAAAGGAGTTGAACCAATCTCTAAAATTGTTACCGCCCCAGATGGTATCCAATCTTTTTTTATAAAAGATCCTTGTGATAATATTATTCAAATCAAAAGTTTCGACAACTGGTTTGCACAAAAGAAAAACATGGGAGGATTTTTTGGTTGTACGATTGGCGTTTCTGATATTGAAGCAGCAAAAAAACTTTATTCTGATGTCTTGGGATATGATGAAATCATTTATGACAAAACTGGAAGATTTGATGACTTTTCAGACTTGCCAAGTGGAGATGAAACTTTTCGGAGGGTATTGTTAAGTAAAAAGGCAAAGAGTGGAGGTTTTTCAAACTTATTTGGAACAAGTCAAATAGAATTGGTACAATCCATTTCAAGAACGCCGAACAAAATTTTTGCTAATCGATATTGGGGGGATATTGGATTTATTCATTTATGCTTTGATGTTCGGAATATTGGAGCAGTTGTAAAAGATTGCAAAGCAGCTGGTTTTCCTTTTCAAGTTTTGGTCGATGATGAATTTGACATGGGTGATGCAAATGGAAATTGGGGCTACCTTGAAGATCCAGATGGTACATTAATAGAATTTGTTGAAACTTTAAAAGTCCCTCTCATTAAAAAAATTGGATGGACAATCAATATGAAAAAAAGAAATCCAACAAAGCCGTTACCAGATTGGTTAATCAAAGCGATGTCCTTTAATCGAGTGAAATTTTAAAAGACGATAGACATAGAGTGTTTTAGGATTTATAACACCTGTTAAAATCATAAAATGACCTTAATATTGCGTATATAATGTTTACACAATTCCATAATCCAAAAAGTCTTCACGGCGAGCTCTTAGATTTCTACCTAGCCAATGGCTGGTTTCGATCCGGCCAATACATTTATACAACCAAGGTTTTGAATTTTGATGGTAAACTATACTCTCCTATTCGGATTCGATTACCACTCGAAAACTACGAATTCCGAAAAAGTCTTCGAAAAATTTGGAAAAAAAATCAACAATTTGAAACTATCTTTAGACAAGCATTCATCAGTAGAGAGAAAGAAGAATTATATCAAAAACATAAATTACGCTTTGATGGATATGTCTCTCAAACAATCAAAGATGCTCTGCAAGATGGTGGAGAAACGACGATTTATAATACTTACGAAGTAGCAGTTTACGATGCAGACAAATTAATCGCAGTTAGTTTTTTTGACCTTGGAGAAAACAGTATGGCAAGTATTATTGGTCTTTTTGACCCTGAATATTCAAATTATAGCCTAGGATTTTATACCATGCTTGCTGAAATTGATTTTGGAAAAAAAAATGGCTTTAAATATTACTATCCTGGCTATGTAATTCCGAATTACCCGAAATTTGATTACAAATTACGAATTGGAGAGGTTGATTTTTACAAAGCAAAAAATGACATTTGGCTAAATTTCAACCAAATAAAAAAAGCTGATCTCCCATCAGAGGTCATCGAGAATCAATTGATTAAAATGACCATGGTTTTAAAAATGCATGCCATTGACTATAAAATTTATTTTTATCCTCTCTTCGACAAAGGCTATATGAATCATATTGGAGAATTGGAAGAATTAGAAACACCACTTTTTATTCAATTACAAACTCCGATCAATGATCAAAAATTAGTTATCGACTTTGATTTACAAAAAAATTGTTTTAGGCTTACTCAATTTCATGGTTTTTTAAAACCAATTGAAAATTTTTATGACTCCTCTACTCATCAAAAATATCCCACTTTTAAAACTTTGTTAATTCGTCAATTCAAATTTAAAGTAAGTGAAAAGCCTGAGGAGATTGCGATGACTATTCTAAAGATGATGCAAATGAATAGTTAATATTTATTTCTAAAAAATATTGAACTAGTAAACCATAGAATCATATATTATCTAATGATTTAAATATTGACTAGGCTGGAATCATTCTCTAACTGTTATTTTTCTTACATATTTAATTTCAATTTCCTAAAAGTTAATGCAGGTTGAAATCCTCCTATTTTTAAATTCTCTTTTGGAGAATCCTCATTTACTTTATTTGATGGAATTGTAAAACAAAATACATTCCCCTGCCCAGAGCTATTTGATTCTATCCAAATTTTTCCTTTGTGATTGGAAATTATTTTTTTACACACAGCCAATTTCACTCCGGCTTCGTTTACTTTATCAGCTTCTTTTACTTTTCCAAAAATATCAAAAATAGATTCACGATATGCCTTTGAAATTCCAATCCCATTGTCTTTCACCATAAACAAATAGTGATTGGCCATTTCTTCAACATCTAATTCTATCAAAAGATTGCTTTCTCCTTTGAATTTTAGAGAATTCTCAAATATATTTTTAAGTAACTGTTTAAATTGAATTAAGTCAACTATTATTTCTGGAAGTTGACCACTTACAATTTTTGCATTGGAGGATTTTAGTTCAGTAACCAAAAGTTGTTTAACTTCATTCACTACCTTTTCTATACTTACCAATCGAGGATTAAAATTTTCTAAGCTTACATTTGAAAATGATAAAATATCATTCATCATTCTAGTCATTCGATTTGCACCATCAACGGTATATTGTAAAAATTCTCTACCTTCCTTATCTATCTTTTTTGAATACCGATGTTGAACCAATTGAGAATAACTAGAAATAGTTCGTAATGGTTCTTGCAAGTCATAAAAAGACATCAGGTCTGTAATTTCCTCATATTCATTGCTTTTGATATTGTTTTTTTGAATAGATTGTTCGAGACTTTTTTGATACTGTTGTTGTGCTAATGCTTGCTCATGTTCTGATGTAATATCCCTCAAATTCATAACAACATATTCTAATTCGTTAGAAGCATCGACAATAACATCACCTTTTATTTCTATCCAACATATGTCTCCTACTCTCTTTAACATTCTCAATTTAGAATTGAAAGTTCTATTCAAACGCAGAAAATTTTTGTCTAAAATATTATATAAATCAAATCGATCAGCAGGATGTACAAAAGTCAAATCATATAGATCTAAGACTGCAGTCATATTATAACCCAACATCCTTTGAATTCCGGGACTTACATATTTAAACCGTCCATTTTTGACGTGAAAAATTAAAAACAAATCTGAAGAGTTCTCAACAATCATTCGATTGAAAAGATCTTCTTTTTTGCCACTAGCATTCAAATAGAATAAATTAGAAAGGAAAAAACCAGCAACAAATAGCACCAGTCCTGATATAATGGAGAAAATAAAATTGGGATTTATTACGGCAAGGTAAAATACAATCAAGAGGCCCAACAAAAAGAGAACCAAAAAAACAGGCCGGAATCGAACTACCTTAAGTGAGAACATATCTGACTTAAGTAAAGAAAGATTCTTAGTATAATTGTTTTTGTCTTTTGTGTCAGTAATAATCATGTACTTTGAAATTTGGCAAAAAAATACCAGAATACCATTCTTTATTAATTGATCGAACGAATAAGCCGATAACGTATCAACTTATTTTTACTCAATAGAAAAAAGCAACTCACCTAAGTACTTATTCTACTGAATAAAAGTATTCAAAACACGGGATTACAAATACAACTTGACTTTTGGGATAAATCTAAATGTTATGTTCATCATAAAAAACCAATTAAGATTTTTTCTAATATTATCCTTCCAAATACCTTGCCAAGGTTTGTTAATTATCAATAAAGTTCATCAAATAAAGAAATCAGGCAATATTAAGTTTAAATTATATGTGAAAAAATAAACATTATCAACTCCACTCTCTTAACCTATTGAAAATTAAATACTTTCCATGCTACAACAAAAAAAGCCATTAACATTTCTGTTAATAGCATTTTTATATTTTATTTAGCCGAAAGTGAAAATTCAGGTAAAAACATTACAAATGTTAAATTCTCGAACGAATTGATTATCATTTATTTCTACCGAAACCTATTCTCTTTTTGTTAAAGGTAAAATCATTAGTATCTAATTTAAAACTTTGAACATCCTGCAAAGTAAGAATCATATCCTCATCTTCCGGTCGATCCTTTTCTGAAATTTCAGCCAAACGCAAATTCATATTCTTTATTGCCTCAAGAACAACCTTTCTAACATCTCGTGCATTTCCAAAATATTTATCTCTGAATTCATATAAAAAGGCAAGGTATTTGTCTAAATGATTTGAAGCATCATCAGTCATTTTAACACCTCGTTGTAGGAACATTACTTTAGCGATTTTCTTTAAATCTTCTGGAGAATAATCTTCAAATTTCAGGGTTTTATCAAATCGAGAATTCAATCCTGGGTTAGCTTTTAAAAAGTTTTCCATATTGTCTGGATAACCAGCTACAAAAACAAAAAACTCCCCACGATTATCTTCCATCCTCTTTAAAATAGTTTGGATAGCTTCATCACCAAAGTCTCCATGCGCTCCTCCAGTTTTAGCAGTTAAGGCATAGGCTTCATCAATAAACAGTACACCACCCATTGCTTCATCAATTTTTTCTGTTGTTTTAATGGCTGTTTGACCAACAAATCCTGCCACCAATCCTTGACGATCAGTTTCCACCATTTTACCTCTTTCCAATACACCTAACGCTTTATATATTTTCGTTAGAATTCTTGCAACTGTTGTTTTACCAGTTCCTGGGTTACCTACAAAAATAGTATGTAATGAAAATGAATTCAATACACCTTTTCCAGTTTCTCTAAAATATTTGACTAATCGAATCATTTCATGAATCTGAACTTTAATAGATTCCATTCCGATCAGATTATTCAACTCGCCCATAGCCTCAGTCAATAAATTTATGTCAATAGGTATGTATGGTATCTCCTTTTTCTTCTCGATTTCAATATTTGCTACATCTTTCAACTCTATAATTGATAGTTGATCATTGTCCAGACTTCTTGGATTAGAACCATCCATTACTCGTAATCCAAGGTTAATTTTTCCCTCCTCTACTAAATCGTAAACAAATCGCGCATTTCCAAATGTCTTATCCCTATTCCTAAATGCATTGGTGATTAATTCATCTATCTTTACTTTAGCTTCCTGAGTAAACTTAATTCCTTTTTCTAAACTTGCAAACTCTGCAATTTGTGAAAGTTCTTGTGGCAAGTAATCTGTAAATTCAAAATTCATTTTAAATCGAGACTTTAACCCTGGATTAGAATCCATAAAGTGTTTCATCTCTTTAGGATAACCGGCAACAATAACAGCCATGTCTCCTTTTCCATTTGACATCTCTCGAACCAAAATTTCAATTACCTCTCTCCCAAAATCTTTGCTATCATCATTTGAGCGAGCTAAAGAATAAGCCTCGTCAATAAATAATACTCCACCTCTTGCTTTTTCAATTGCCTCTTTTACCTTGGGAGCAGTTTGTCCAATATATTCACCAACTAAATCGACTCGATCCACCTCATGAACATGACCTTTAGTCAACAACCCCATTTTCTTATACAACTGCCCCATCATCTTAGCGACTGTTGTTTTACCAGTCCCAGGATTCCCTACAAAAACTGAATGAACATTAATATCTTCTTTTTCTTCAAACCCTTTTTCTTTTCTCAATTGCAAAAACTGAATATATTGAGCATGATCTCTCACTCGTTGTTTGATTTCAGTCAAGCCAATCAGATTATCCATTTTTAACATAACTTCGTCAAATGATTGTCCATGTTCGACTTCATTTGCTAAAATTACAGGAGCTTGTTGATTTGGTAAAAGTACCCCAGTTAGACCTTCCTCAAAATCATCATCTATTCCAAATGGAATCGTAGCTATTAATCGATCCATAAAAATTAAATCTGCCGTATAGACATCCCTACGCCATGAACCCTTGACATTTGATCCCCACCCAGCAGTCATTTTTATATACTCATCCTTTTTTTCCACTCGCTGAAGCCGAACTACCTGGCCTTTTAATTCACGCGCATTATTGTAAAATTTAGTGTACAATTCACACTGCCAATTTTTATCAACATGTTCATTTTTCAATAGTATTTCAACATAAATATACCTAGTTTCTTCACTACTAAACGTTTTTAAGTAAACTCGGTCATCTTCCGTAACGTCATCATATGGTCCTTCGTAAAGTTTGAGTGACTGCACACTCAGGTATCCACTTGTTCCATCAAAATCTTCCGTCCCTGCATCTTCGACATAAAAATATTTTGTAGCTACTTTCTCACCTTCTACCCAAGCTTCCCAATAATAAGTACCTTTTTTCCAAAAAACGCCTTCTTTTTTATTACCCCATCCTTCCCTAATGAATACTGTAGAATCGTATTTACTCACTTTCCTTTTAAAAGGTAAAGAACACAATTCCTTACGCCCTTTTTTTAAAGAAAAACATTTTAGCTCAACATCAATTTCCCAATCTTCTTCGTCATACATTTTATTATGAAAAGATAATTCAGCATATACATACGAAATTTCAAAACGATCAAAAACTTGCCGGTATTTCTTTTTATTGTCTGCTAACCACTCTGTTGAAGCATATACTTTAAGTTCTCTAAACTTAAAACTATCTGATTTCGGATATTTATAACTTTCGCCCATTCGCTCTAATTAATATTTTATATATTATCTTAAAAAATTGATAATCAATCTCTTACACTTTATTATTACAATATTTTTATTTCAATACGTATGAAAAATAAATTCAATACACCTTTCCAAATTGTCTAGTAAAGTGAATTATAAACTTATTAAAAAAATTCTTTATCACCAATTTATCCGGAAGTAAATATTTACATAGTTTTGCTTAATTTAAACTATTCTTGAATCAGTAAATAATTGATTTAATTTGATCCTTTAAAGTCGTTCCTCAAGAGAAATTAAACTCTACCAATCAGTGGTGGTAAAAATATATTTCAAAAAAGAACCCAGATTATTATATATTTAATGAGTAAAACGACACAATTAAATTTAGAATCTCCGACACTCCTAAGACTTATCAATATCGAATAAAAAAAGTGATGTCAATCCACTCTTCTTCCCTTTAGGTTTTCGCGATATGAACATCCTAGTTTTGAAGGTTCTCTATTCAAAATGAAGTTGACGACCCAAATTAGGATAAAAGAGTATATTTTAAAGAGTTTTACGCTAGATGATCTAATTTGGTTCAAGTTTAATTCAAGGATTGATTACCAAATTTTTAACTAGGCTATACCAGTTCCTGAAAAAAGTAGCAAAAAAAAAGGGATACATTTATTTTATATGCCTTATATAAAGCCAATTTAAGTAGAAGTAATTTTGGAAAACCGAAAATCATGTAGCACCTTCTAGCCAGATCTTATGATAGCAAAATACATTGACTGATTTGTAGGGGAAGTTTTTTGAATGCTGTGAATATTACTAATGGGAAATTAGTATTGGTTTATGAAAGAGTGATAAAAAAATCAATTAATTCATGTTCAGATAAAGAGTAAAAATAGAGGAACTGACAAAAATAGTTAATTTTGGTTCAGAGTATCCTCATTTCCTACTATGAACTTCTCTCTTAATAAGTTGTTTACTTATTGATTAAAAATTACATTTGCACTCTTTTTTAGAATAAATTAAAATAATAAATCATGGCGACGGTAAAATTTACCTTCGAGGATAAAAATATCTCTCCAAAAACGGTGGAAAATATAGAAGAAGGCCTAACTATATTAGAAGCAGCTGAAGAAAATAATGTTCACTTAAGTCATAATTGTGGTGAAGTTTGTGCTTGTAGCACTTGCCATGTATATGTGCATTCTGGGGATGAATTTTTGGAAGAAATTTCTGATAAGGAGGAAGACTTCATTGATCGAGCAATAAATCCAAGGTTAGAATCCCGTTTAGGTTGTCAATGTGTCATTTTAAAAAATGACGCTGTCATTGAAGTTGAGATTCCTGATCAATCTCGAATCATTGGACACGAACACTAGGCAAATTTTGAACTATTAATATCTAGAATTAATTTATAAAAATTTTACAATACAAAAACAATATGGGTTTTAAAGATATAGACGACTTTCCAATCAATTGGCCTGATCATGAAGACATAGCAATGAAATTGTACGATAAATTTGGTGATGATTTTTCTGAGCAAAAAATTTATCGGATACGGTTCACAGATCTAATAGATTGGATTTTAAGTATTCCTAATTTTGAAGGAAAAAAAGAAGAATGTAACGAAGGTCATTTGGAGCAAATCCAAGCGAAATGGGTTTACGAATGGAGAGATAACCAATAAAATAAATACGTTCATTTTCGTTAAGTGACAAATGTTGTACGTTATGAAATACCTTCAATATGAATTATCTAGAGAGATTTAAAGATATTCAAACCTTCATTTTTGATGTTGATGGAGTGCTAACCAATAGTGAAATCATCGTACTAGAAAGTGGAAAACTGCTTCGTAAAATGAATATCCGAGATGGTTACGCTATAAAACATGCATTAAAAAACGGCTACCAAATTGTCATAATCACTGGTGGTAAATCAGAAGGAGTCGTGACCCGATTGAATAACTTAGGAGTCAAAGAAATTCACTCAGGAGTGAACAATAAGATAGAAAAATACGAAGAATTAATTTACGCCTACAAATTAAACCCTTTAAACATTTTGTACATGGGTGATGATTTTCCAGATATTGAAGTCATGCATAAAGTAGGAATTGCTGCTTGTCCTAAAGACGCTGCTCATGAAGTAATTGAAATTGCAGATTATATTTCTCCTATCGATGGTGGCAAAGGTTGTGTGAGGGATGTGATTGAAAAAGTAATGAGACTACATGGAAAATGGGTATCAGAAAATTGATGGTAAATAAAAGTTATTGGCAACACCACTAATTGTTAACATCCCGCGATATTAACTATTCACTACTAACCGTTACAACATGCCATTCCTAAAACTTATCCGTTTCCACAATCTTTCAATTATTGTTCTTACACAATATTTATTGCAATATTTAATTTTGGTACCTGGATTTAAATCTGCTGGACTGACCCCTCTTTTAGATCATCTTCATTTTTCAATTTTAGTTTTATCTACTGTTTTAATTGCGGCAAGTGGATACATTATTAATGATTTGGAAGATTATGAAATTGACCTCATAAATAAACCTGAGAAAGTAATAATTAATCAATATATCTCTGTCAAAAATGCTTGGCGAATGTATTGGAGCGTTTCATTTTTTGGCTTTTTAATTTCACTTTATTTAGCTTTTCACGTGAGGAATTTTCCTCTAATTTTTATATACCCTACTGCTATCCTCCTACTATACTTTTATTCTAAGTCCTTGAAAAAGAGTATTTTATGGGGCAATGTCGTTGTTTCAATCTTTTGTGCGTTCGTAGCAGGAATCGTTATTTTCGCAGAGCGTCATAATATTTTGGAAATGAAAGAGTTAGGAAAAGATGTCATTAGTATTTTTATTTTCTATCTATTATTTGCTTTCTTTTCAACAATGTTTAGAGAAATCATAAAGGACATAGAAGATGAAGAAGGCGATCGAAAAAATGGATGTCAAACACTACCGATTTTTTTTGGAAAAACTACTGCAAAATGGGTTGGAATATTCTTTGGGACTGTATTGTTATTAATTTTAGGATACTGGATTTCCTCAAGAAATAAAAATGGATTCGACCTTGAATTTTGCTATATTTTGTTTGGAATAATTTCTCCATTAGTATTTTCTTTAGCAAAATTATTTTCGGCCAAAACAAAAAAAGAATTACACATACTTAGCCAAATTTCAAAATACATTATGCTTTCTGGAATTTTATATTTGTTAATTTTGAGCTTTTAGCCTCAGAGTAAAACTGATTAAACTTACTTCCATTAATTTGTTTTCTCCTCCTAAGAAAACAAATTAATCTGAGGTAGCTCAAAAAACTATCATCATGATTAACCGAAAAATCATTCTTGCATCTAAATCTCCTCGGCGTAGTCAACTACTTCGCGAAGCAGGTTTTCAATTTGAAATCCAAACTCGGGATATAGAAGAAACCTATCCAGTTACACTCCCTGCAGAGGAAGTAGCTGAATTTCTAGCAGAAAAAAAAGCGGAAGGTGTCAAGGACTTTATCAAATCAAATGAAATAATTTTAACCTCAGACACAACTGTAGTAATGGGTAATACTATTTTTGGCAAACCAAAAGATGCACATGATGCATTTGATATATTGAAAATTCTTTCTGGGAAATCACATAAAGTAATAACAGGTGTATGCCTTATGTCAAAGGATAAAAAGCGAATTTTCAAAGGCATTTCCAAAGTAACATTCGACACCTTATCCGATTCAGAAATACGTTATTACATTAATGAATTCAAACCTTTTGACAAAGCTGGAGCCTATGCTATTCAAGAGTGGATTGGCCTTTGCAAAATAAAAAAAGTTAAGGGAACATACTCAAATATCGTAGGTTTACCAATGCGTAAAGTTTATAAAGAATTAATGAAATTTTAAAAATAGATAATGAAATACTATTCATCAAAAACCATTTTTTTTATCTCGATCTTTGCTATATTTTTTACAGCATGTAAAAATGAAAATTCAAGTAATAATCAAGAAATTTTAATCCCTCAAGAAAATATAAAAGTTAGAATTCCTAAATTCGATGGAAAAGCAGCGAAAGAATTTATCGCAAAACAAGTTTCTTTCGGCACGAGAGTTACAGGTTCAAAGGGTCATCAAGAGTGTAAAAATTGGCTTACTAGTCAATTCAAATCTTTAGGTGCAGAAGTCATCGAGCAAAATTTTACTACTACTACTTTTAACAATGTTAAGCTTAATGCAACAAATATCATCGCTCGATTCAATCCAAATGTGCAAGAGAGAATCATTTTATCAGCACATTATGATACACGTCCTTTTGCAGAGAAAGATCCTAACCCAATGAGACAAAGTGACCCTATCTTAGGAGCCGACGATGCCGGAAGTGGCGTTGGAGTATTATTAGAAATTGCAAAATTATTACAACGCAACCCAATTCCAATGGGAGTAGACATTGTACTTTTTGATGCAGAAGATTATGGGGATTCTGAAAATAACAATCCTGAGAGTTGGGGATTAGGTTCTCAATTTTGGAGTAAAAATCCACACCTCAAAAGAAAAAATGTTAAGTATGGAATTTTACTAGATATGGTAGGTGCAAAAGATGCTAAATTTTATAAAGAAGGATATTCAATAAATTATGCAAAAGCCCTTACTAACAAAATATGGAAACTTGCATCTTACATGAAAAAGGATAATTTTTTCATTAATTCAATTGGTGGAGCGATAACTGACGATCACTATTTCGTTATGATGAAAGATTTCAAAATGCCAATGATTGACATCATTAATATGCCTTCTGAAAATTTTGGCTTCGGTTCTCATTGGCATACCCATGGAGACAATATGGAGGTAATTGATATAAAAACTTTGGAAGCGGTTGGACAAGTAGTGACGGCTGTGGTTTACAAAGAATCAAATAAGGAATTTTTATGAAAACAATCCAATCAACTATTGAAAAATAGCCCTCTATCCTAAAAAAAAATCTAAACTAATTTTTATTATTTTATACCTTGAACTAAATGTAGATAGTTTCCGTTAGATATATAGGGACTTTTATCTAGAAAAATTCAAAATTATGAAGGCATTAAAATATACACTGTTTCTTTCTATTGCAATGTTTATCGCTTGTACTAAGCCACCTGATTATTCTGATACTCCCGAAATTGCATTTATTAGTCTTTCGGAAACAACAATGACCCAAGGATCACAAAATGAAGAGTTTATAACACTAACTATTTCCTTCACAGATGGAGATGGAGACATCGGAATCGATGGTGGGGAGCCATCGGTGTATTTTAAGGATTTACGAGATGGATCAGAATTTATTACGTTTGTTGCACCAGTAGTCCCAGAACAAGGAGTTGGAAATGGAATTTCTGGTGAAATGTATATAAAAGTAAATACTACTTGCTGTATTCACCCTAATCAAAATGATGGATGTAATTCTGACTTCTCCGATTACCCGATTGATAGTTTAATTTATGAAGTTTATATTATTGATAGATCAGGTAATAAAAGTAATGTAATTGAAACTGCCCCTATCACACTTCTTTGTGAAAACTAAAAGCACATTCTAAAAATGGCTATAAGCAATTGTCATTCAATTACTTATAGCCATTTAAATAATAAATTAAGTCAGCTACACAACCCATTCAATCTCTTTTTTCAGCAACTTCTGAGTTTTATCTTCTTCACTTCCTTCCTCTACTTTGTAATTATATTTCCAATTTGCCAATGGTGGCATACTCATCAGTATAGATTCTGTTCGCCCATTTGTATCCAATCCAAACTTAGTCCCTTTATCCCAAACTAAATTAAATTCAACATAACGACCTCTTCTAATTGATTGCCAATTTTGCTGCTCTTTGGTAAATTCCTTACCTTTATTTTTATGTAAAAGATTTAAATAAATTGGACAAAAAGCATTACCAACAGATTTCACAAAGTCAAACCTTTCTCTTTTTTCAAAACCATTTTGTTTACTTAATCTATCAAAAAAAATACCTCCGATTCCCCTCGTTTCATCTCTATGTTTTATATAAAAATAGTCGTCTGCCCATTTTTTAAATTCTGGATAATACGACTCATGATGCTCATCACATATAGTTTTTAAATATTGATGGAAAAATTTTGCATCTTCCTCCACGACATAATGTGGCGTAACATCAATACCTCCACCAAACCACCATCGACCATCAGACATTTCAAAATACCTAACATTCATATGGATAATCGGCACATGTGGATTCTTTGGATGCAAAACAATACTTACTCCTGTCGCATAAAATTCACCCGTATCAATTTTAAGTGCTTTGGAAATTTTCTCAGGTAAATTTCCTTCCACGGCTGAAAAATTAACTCCTCCTTTTTCAATATGTTTCCCAAGAAAAACTCGGGTTCTTCCACCTCCCCCACCTTTTCTTTCCCATAGATCTTGTTGAAATTTTCCAACACCATCTGCTGCTGCTAGTTGATCACAAATATTGTCTTGAAGATTTTGAAAGAAAATGGTGATTTCTTTTTTATTTGACATTTTAATATGTTTTTAAGTTAAAGCCAGATCCATTAAAGAAAGAAGACTCCTTATGTATTGTAACTACAATCCTAATTTTTCTTTTGCTGCTGCAACCACTTTCTTAGCATTTCCTACAAAAATCTCATTGTCAATAAAAATCACCGGACGTTTCAAGAAAGAATATTCCTTTAAAATTAGTTCTCGATATTCGTCCTCAGATATTTCTTTTTCATGCAATCCCATTGGACGATACTTCATAGAACGACGACTAAAAAGAGACTCGTAAGAACCCGTCATTTTTTTCATTTCATCAATCTGTTTGGCTGTAATTTTTTCTGTTTTAATATTTTGTATTTCAAAACCTTCTGCCCCATCCAACTCTTTGATGATTCGCTGGCAAGTATTACAAGTTGAAAGTTGATATATTTTTCGCATAGTAAGTTTAAATAAATTTTTTATGATTGAATTAATTTACAAATAAAATTATAATTTCGTAGAAAGGTTGTATTTCCAATGTCATTTAATTTCCATAAAAAATGAAACACTTTCCTCCTTCTGAACTCATTATAAATCCTGATGGTAGTATTTATCATCTTAACTTAAAACCTGAGCAAATTGCCAAAAATATCATTACCGTTGGTGATCCTGACAGAGTTGGTGAAGTTTCAAAATACTTTGATTCTATTGAGTGCAAAATCCAAAAAAGAGAATTTGTTACACATACTGGCGAATTAAATGGTACTCGAATTTCTGTAATCTCCACTGGGATTGGTACTGATAACATTGACATAGTTTTAAATGAATTAGATGCTTTGGCAAATATCGATTTTGAAACAAGAATAGAAAAAGAAGAACATACATCACTCAATATTATACGCATTGGGACATCAGGATCAATGCAAAAAGATATTGCCGTAAATACACTGTTAATTTCTGAATATGGCATAGGTATTGATGGTCTTTTGCATTTTTATGATTATAAAAATAATGCAGATGAGCACATGACTTTTTTGCATTTCATGGAAACAGCAGGAAGTGAAATCAATTTCCCAATTCGCCCCTACATTGCCTCTGCAAGTAAGAAACTGATTGACACTTTAGGACAAAACTTCTTAAAAGGCATTACTTTAACTTGTCCAGGTTTTTATGCTCCACAAGGAAGAGTTCTGAGAAACGATATTGCAGTACCGAACTTAATTGAAAATTTAAGGAAATTCAATCATAATAATTTGCAATGTACAAACTTCGAAATGGAGACTGCTGGAATCTATGGATTGTCTAATGTTTTCGGCCATCAAGCTATTTCGTTTAATGCTATATTAGCTAACCGGATTACAAATGAATTTAGCACAAATCCAAAAATAATTATTGAAAAATTAATAAAAACAGTATTAAACAGAGTTTCGAAATTATAAATCCAACTTTATATCAAACTTTATATCTTATTAGCCATCCTTTAATAAATTCAATCACAATCCACTCATAGGATCTAAATTCAGTTTTCATATAATCCCTAAAATAAATATGTAATAATTTATATATTAGCATATTATTACATATTAGCATTTTATTATGTGTACAAAAAAAGGAATATTAATGAATTTACAAGCCGTCATTATTGAAGATGAACAAGCAAGCTTAGATAACCTCAAAAACATTTTACAGAAAAATTGCCCTCAAGTAAAAGTTATAGCAGAAGCTAGGAGTGTCGAAGAAGGTTATTTGACATTGACAGACAAATCACTCAAGCCAGATGTAGTATTCCTTGATATTAATTTAAATAATGAACTTGTATTTAACTTGTTAAACAAATTAAAGAACATCAAGTTTGAGATTATCTTTGTGACCTCCTACCAAGATTATGCAGTAAAAGCATGCGCATATAGCTGCATTGGTTATGTTTCAAAACCAATCGATCCACAAATGATAGTGGAAGCCGTGGGTCGAATTAAGCCCAATAAAAAAGAGGATAACATGGAAAATAGACTAGATGTCTTTAAAGGTCATCTCAGTCATTTAAATCCTTTTAAAAAGATAACGATTGCCTCTTTGGATGAAATGCATTTTGTACATATTCATGAAATTGTTCGATTACAATCCGATGATAATTATACTATTTTCTACCTAAATGGCGGAAATAAAATTATAGCATCTAAAACTATAAAATCTTTTGAAAGTATGTTTATCCCATTTAACTTCTTTAGAGTTCATCGAAGTCACATTATTAATCTAAACTATATTAAAAAATTCATCAAAGGCGATTCAGCTCATTTAATTATGGACGATGGTGCTAAGATTGAGGTTAGCCGAAGACGAAAAGGATCATTTTCTGACAAGTTGAAAGAACTTCAAAAAGAACTTGCATAAAATTCAATTTTATTTTTAAAAAAATAATATTCCTACACTATTTTTCTAAATTGTGAATCATATAATTTTTTAAAATACACTGGGTTACACTAAGCAATATTTTTAAGCAGATTTGACAACCTTTTTTTCAAGTCTATTAAAGCAAACTAAATAAGTGTTACTTACCAACTAAACCAATTTTTAGCATGAGAAACCAATGTTCCTTTCCAAACTCTTTATTGATTAAATTTTTACTTTGTATATTCCTTATCATTAATAGTTTTCCTCTTTTATCACAACGTAAGAAAAAATCAAAAGCAGACATCCCGCTTCCAGTTATGATGGATGCTGAATTGCTAAAGGCAGTAGAATGGAGAGAAATTGGTCCTTTCCGAGGGGGGAGATCAGCAGCCGTAACCGGAGTTTCGGGCAAACCAAATTTGTTTTATATGGGTGCTGCAGGGGGTGGAATTTGGCGGACACAAGATGGTGGTCGCCAATGGAAAAATATTTCAGATGGATTTTTTGGAGGTTCGATCGGCTCTGTTGCCGTGAGTGAATATGATCAAAATGTAATTTATGCCGGTGGTGGTGAAGTTACAGTTCGAGGAAATGTTTCCTCAGGGTATGGAATTTGGAAATCTGAAGACGCAGGTAAAACATGGAAACATAAAGGACTTGAAAAATCTCGACATATTAGCCGAATTAGAATTCATCCACGAAATGCAAATATTGTATATGCCTCTGTAATGGGAAACCTTTACGCGCCAAATGTAGAAAGAGGAATTTATCGAAGTGATGATGGAGGAGATAATTGGAAACAAGTTTTGTTTGTAAATTCAGAAGCTGGTGCCGTTGATTTGATTTTAGATCCAAACAATCCTCGAATACTTTATGCTAGTACCTGGAAGATTAAACGAACACCATATAGCTTAGAAAGTGGTGGTGAAGGAAGTGCATTATGGAAAAGTACAGATGGTGGGAATTCTTGGGAAAATATATCTGCTAATGAAGGATTACCAAAGGGAATTTGGGGAATTTCTGGAATTACTGTTTCGCCAGCTAACTCTGAACGAGTTTGGGCAATAATAGAGAATAAAGATGGTGGGGTTTTCAGATCTGATGATGGCGGAAAAACATGGAAAAAATTAAATAGCGAACGAAGCCTTCGACAACGAGCTTGGTACTATTCGCGAATTTATGCAGACCCTCAAAATGAGGATGTAATTTATGTTTTAAATGTTCGATATCATAAATCTACCGACGGTGGAAAAACTTTTAAATCTGCTAATGCTCCACATGGAGATCACCACGATCTTTGGATTGCTCCTGAAAATCCTAAGAGGATGATTATGGCCGATGATGGTGGTGGACAGGTCAGTTACGATGGAGGAGAGACTTGGTCAACTTATCATAATCAACCGACTGCACAATTTTATCGAGTATCAACCGACAATCATTTCCCCTATAGAATTTATGCTGCTCAACAAGATAATTCAACGATCAGAATTTCACATCGAAGTGCTGGAATTTCAATTGGAGAAGATGATTGGGAATCTACTGCTGGTTGTGAATGTGGACATATTGCTGTCGATCCAACTGATAATGACATCGTTTATGGAGGATGCTATGATGGGCTTTTACAACGAAAGAATCATAAAAATGATCAAGAGCGATCCGTCAATGTTTATCCTGACAATCCAATGGGTCATGGTGCAGAAGGAATGAAATATCGGTTCCAATGGAATTTTCCCATTTTCTTTTCTCCACATGAAAAAAACAAACTGTACACGGCTTCGCAACATTTACATGTTTCGAATGATGAAGGTCAATCATGGAAAATCATTAGTCCTGACCTGACTAGAAATGAACCCTCAAAATTAGTAAGTTCTGGTGGGCCTATTACAAAAGATAATACTTCTGTAGAATATTACTGTACCATCTTTGCAGCGGCTGAATCACCAATAAGACAAGGACTAATCTGGGCAGGCTCTGATGATGGATTAGTTCATATTACTAAAGATGGCGGTGCAAATTGGGAAAATGTTACCCCTGAAAATATGCCTGAATGGATTATGATTAATACCATTGAACCTCACCCAACAGATCCTGCCGTCGCTTATATTGCAGCAACAATGTATAAGTCTGGTAACTTTCAACCATATATTTATCGCACTTCAGATTATGGAAAAAACTGGAAAAAGATGGTTGATGGAATTAATAATGAACACTTTACTAGAGTTGTAAGAATTGATCCTAATCGACCTGGTTTAATGTATGCAGGAACGGAAGCCGGAATGTATGTTTCTTTTAATGATGGAGTACAATGGCAACCTTTGCAATTAAATTTACCAATGGTACCTATTACTGATTTGGCAATAAAAAATAATAATTTGATTGCTGCTACACAGGGACGATCATTGTGGATTATTGATGACTTAACACCTTTACATCAAATGCAAAAAGATTTTAAAGATAAACAAACTCATCTCTATAAACCAATGTCTTCTTATCGGATGAAAGGTGGTGGTGGAAGAAAATCTTTGACACAAGGAACAAATCATCCAGGTGGAGTAATGGTTAATTATTTTGTTAAAAACTTGACCGACTCCACTAATGTAACCCTAACTTTTTTGGAAAAAGGAGGAAAAGTGATTCGGAAATTTTCCAATAGAGCGAAAGAGAAAAAAGATAAATTAAAAGTAAAAAAAGGAACGAATCGATTTAATTGGAATATGAGATATGAAGATGCGAAGTCTTTTGATAAAATGATCTTGTGGTGGGCCTCACTCAACGGACCGAAAGCTATGCCAGGGAAATACGAGGTTCAATTGATGGTGGATGATATGATTCAAAATGTAGATTTCGTAATTTTAAAAGATCCTAGGATAAAAACAAATGACAAAGAATTGAGAGAGCAGTTTGATTTCCTAAATGAGATAAAAAGTAAAATGAGTGAAGCTCATGAGGCAATTATCGAAATTCGAGATATACGTTCTCAATTGAAAAATTACACAGGTCGGTTAAGCAAAGATAACTCTACTCAGCCTGTTTTTGAAAAAGCAAATGCAATTGATTCAATGATGTTGTTAATAGAAAATGAATTGTACCAAACTAAAAATCAAAGCCGACAAGATCCTTTAAATTTTCCAATTAAGTTAACTAATAAACTAGGCCATTTAAATTCATTAGTCTCAGGGGGTGATTATCCTCCAACTGCTCAAGCGATTGAGGTGAAAAATGTTTTAACTAAAGAAATAAATGATCAGCTAAATTTATTTGTAAAGATTAAAGCGATCGAATTACCAAAATTTAATCAGTTGGTGAAAGAGGCTCAAATTGATGCAATTATTTTGAAAGAAGATTAGTACAAAGTATTTCCAGTTTACAAATGTAAAGTAAATCATTTCGGTAAAATAAAAACTTCTTAATACTAATTTTGCCCGAATGGTTTACTTTCATGGTTCTACAAGTAGCAATAGCTCAATTAGCTAATAATCAAAACCAAATAATAAATATGGCACCCAACAAGTGTTTATTTAGATCTATTTTCAATAAAAAGAGCACCCTCCTTTCATTTTTTAATAAAAATGATTAATTTTATGTAAGTCTTGGTTTTCTACATCCAAAAAATAACATACTGTTCCACTCTAAACTGTCCATTTACATCAATTTTTTAATTTATTTCTAAACTTTTAATAAAAGTACTACGTACTAATACAACCTTACTTTTTATTTCTAGTGAAAAGATAAAAAGTATGGTTATATTTCAAATTTATTACTACCTTTAGAAATTAATTTAAGGCTTTTAAAGGCCTGACCTGAGAATTTAATAAAGTCATAAAACCTATCCACAACCTGTTGATTTTTCAACAATTCAAGAAAGTTCAACTCTCTGACAGTCAGATGGTTGATTATTTCTTTATTGAGGTAATTCGGTGATACTGGGGAAAAACATGAATCTATATTATTTAATAAATAATAATAGTTTTCCTTAACCTAATAACCGAGTTTAATGTCAATACTAAACCAAGAAAAGTTTAGTCAAATAATTATTAGACAAGCAGGCTTTTCTCGACGCTGTTCCACAAGAAATTTTTACTGGCTATTTATCAGCCTTGCATACTTCAGTGACGAAGTTGTAGGCTTTTTTAATTTTTTATTCATTGCTCGCGAGGTGATTTTGTAGCAACTGAATGAATTCATATAATTTATTAATCTTAAACCAACAAATTATGGTTCCTAGAATTTACTCCCAAAACAATGCACTTAAATTAAGCACCGTTTTGGTCTTTTTATTTGCTTCGATTACGTCCTTTGGACAAAACCCCGTCTTTACAACTCCAGCTATTTGTCCTGGTATGTCAACAGTAACACTTCCAGTTGGAGGGGGTGCAATAATATTTACCAATGCTAATATTGAGGGGTTTTTATCCGTGAATGCTAATGATCCCGGTGGAGGAACAGTAACTTATTCTACAGATGTTGCTTCAGTTGATTGTTCAAATGAGGGAAATATTGTAACAATCATTGTGACAGCCACTAACGATACTAGTCCTGGTGAATCTGCATCTTGTACCATAGGCGCAACGATTGTGAACGGTGGTGGATTACCAGACGCAGAATGTATGAATATTACTGTTAATTTAAGTGGAGGCGGAGTGGTCACTCCTTCTGACATCGATGATGGAAGTTTTTCTTGTTCAGGAATTACCAATATGACAGTAAATGAAGGTATGGGATCAGTGCCATCTGTAACTTATGACTGTTCAGATGTTGGTACTCAAATGCTTAATCTAGAAATAACTGATGCAAATGGAACCAGTACATGTACTGCAACAATTACCGTTGTAGATGATATTGTTCCGACGTTTTCTTGCCCTACAAATCAAACTATTGCTTTAAATTCATCATGTCAAATAGTAATTCCTGATTTAATTACAGGTATTGTTGATGAAGCTGACAACTGTGGAGCAGTAACAATGACTCAAAGTCCTGCAGCAGCAATGACTGTTGCATCAAGTGAAGGAGGTACAACTAGTGTAACTATTACCGCCACAGATATTAACGGGAATACTACTACCTGTGATGTGACTCTTACTGGTGATGATACAACTGCACCAACAGCAACTTGTTTAGCAACTTTAACTGTTAATCTTGACGCAAGTGGTAACTATGCTTTAACTGCTGCTGAATTAGATGCAAATAGCTCTGATAATTGTGGTACTACGAATTTAAGTATTCCAGCTACAACATTTGATTGCTCTGACATCGCAACAAGTCCACATGTAATAACACTTACTGTAGATGATGGGAATGGAAATATGAGCACCTGTATAACTAGTGTAACAGTTCAAGATTTAACACCTCCTCCCTTTTTGTCAGATTTAACAGCTATCAACAACTTTAATAATTGTGAAGCTACTGTTTCTTTTCCTTCCACAGCACCTGATAATTGTGGCACATTCCCAGTAATTATCAACTCTGTAATTCATGAGAAAGGATCTCCAGTAATTGTTTTCAACTCTGGTGGAAATTATTTTGGAGATTTCCCAATTGGAATTACAACCGTTGATTATACAATCACAGATGACTATGGAAATACGATAACTAGTGATTTTGAGATTACAATTTTTGATGATGAGGCACCTAATATTATTTGTCCCTCAACTCAAACTTTAGACTTCGCCATCTGTAATTCAGCTTCCGCATCTCTTCCTGATTATAGAAGTTTGTTGGGTGTTTCTGATAACTGCCCAGTTAATCAATTTGTTAACATTGAACAAAATCCTACTCCTGGCACATTGCTTTCAACAATTTCTACTCCTGCTGATTCTGAAGTCATTGTTGTTACATTTAACGTTACAGATGTGAGTCCAAGTGTTGGAAATACAGGAACTACTTGTACGTTTTCAGTTGTTTTAAATGAAGAGAATACTCCTACACCTAACGAACTAGGAGCAATTCTTGCACCAATAGATGGCGAATGTGGACCATTAACAATCCCTGCACCCACTGCCATTGACGAATGTGGAAATATTATTTGTGGAGAGCCTTTTCCTCCTGTAGCAACTTTAATTGCTCCTTGCACCTTTGGAAATGGAGTTATTGGAAATTTATCTGAAACTATTGATGAATCACCCAATTTATCTATTCCAGACAATACACCTAGTGGTGCTACTTCTACTGGAACTGTTTCAGCTCCAGCGTTTGCAACTATTACAGATGTAAATTTAACAATCGAGATTGACCATAGTTCTATTGGTGATTTGCAGGCTACTTTAACTTCCCCAAACGGTACTACTGTTGTTTTATTCGATCGCCCTGGTGTACCAGTAAGTCCATTCGGTTGTGCAGGAAATGACTTAGATGTTACCTTCGATGACGAAGCAGTTAACACAGCAACAGTGTTTGAAAATTTATGCGGCATGGTTTCTCCTGCTATCAGTGGAAGTTTCCAATCATCTGTTCCATTATCCTTATTTGATGGAGAAACTCCATCAGGAGACTGGAATCTAAATGTAATTGATAATTCTAACAACGATATAGGTACAATTGTATCTTGGACAATTGATATTGAATATGATAGCCCAAGCGGGGATTTTGCTGAATATGAATTTCCTGCTGGAACACATAATATTACTTGGAATTATGATGATGGGTTTGGAAATACTGCTACCCAACAACAAGTAATAACTGTTACTGATGATATAGTTGGACCAATTATATCCTGCCAAAATATTGGAATATTTCTAGATGCTTCAGGAAGTGCCTCAATAATATCCAACGATATATTAAATGGAACTGCAACAGATAATTGCTCTGATCCAACTGACATTTCAATATCAATAAATCAAGCAAGTTTTAACTGTAATCATGTAGGTACAAATTTAGTTACTCTAACCGCTACAGATGAAGCAGGTAATATTACTCAATGTACTTCAACAGTTACAGTATTTGATGCAACATCTCCAGTTCTGAATAACATACCTGTTGATGTCACTGTGGACTGTGATGCTGTTCCTACTGCCCCAACCATCGGATTAGGGATAGGAGAAATAAATGCAAGTGATGCTTGTGGAACCTTAGATGTTATTTTTAATGAAATATCTTTTCAATCACCTAATACATCTCTATGTGAACATTATAATTATGAAATTATTAGAGCCTGGTCTGTATCAGATGTAAATGGAAACAATACTGATTTATTTCAGTTTATAACTGTTCAGGATCAAGATGAACCGATATTTGTTCCTGCTGAGTTTCCTAGTTCTGTTACTGTAAATTCAAACGCGGGATCCTGTGATGCCTTTGTCACATTAGAATTAACCTCCGATGGAGTCTCAGATCTTCCTAATTGTGCTGACTTCACAGATCTTACGATTACAAATAATGGAAATGGTACAGGAGATGCTGATGCCTCTGGAACATACCCTGTTGGATCTACTCAAGTAACTTATACCGTTACAGATCCTTGTGGAAATTCTGATTCTTATATCGTCAATGTTAACGTAATTGATAACACACCACCAATTGCTGCTTGTAATGCTATTACAGTTGGTATTCCAGATGGACAAGATTCAATAATTATTGATGCCTCCATTATTTCTTTGATTGACAATGGAAGTTTTGATAATTGCTCTCCAACTGTAGATTTAGATGTTTCTCCTAGTGTATTCTACTGTTCTCAAATAGCAGATGGAACTCAAAGTACATTCGCAATTACATTATCTGTTTCAGTTCCTGGAAGTACAGATACAACCTTCTGTGAAACGACTATCATTATCCAAGATAATAATGATCCTGTTGTAACTTGTGTTGATCCTCTTATAATTACTTTAGAAGCTGATGGTACTGCTACTGCTACAACAGCTATGTTAAATGATGGTATTGATGATTGTTCTGATATAATGACAATTGAATTGATTGGAAATACTTCTTTTGGTATTAGTGATATTGGCTCACACCCAGTTTCAGATGGAATCACCCCAACTCTCCAAGCTACAGACGTACATGGTAATGTTGGAACTTGTACACCTACTACATTAATTGTAACTCCACCGACAACTTGCTTTATATCGAATGATGTAACTGCAAATGGAGAAGTTGAGATACCGTATACATCAACTGACTTTACTAATGTAATTGGGTTCCAATTTAGTATCCAAGTAGATGATGAAACTGTTGCAACTTTCGCACAAGATGATGCAGCTAACCTATGTGGTGCTGTAACGATTAATGTTCCAAATCTTAGTGGAGTTAATCAAAATTTAATTTGTAATGGAACATTCACCAATCAGATAAGTGTTGATGGAAAAGTACTCTCTGTTTCTTGGTTTAATACTTCTACTGATCCAATTTCTATTCCTAATGGTGAAACTTTATTCAACTTCAGATTAGATGCACTTGGTGTTGTTGGAGATATGACCTCATTCTCTATTACAGGAAATCCTTATGCAAATGAGTTATCTACAAAATATGGAAATGATATTTTAGTCGATACTCCACCTCTTTGTATTGATTCAATTGGAATCTTTGAAGTTGGTGATAATGCAACACTTCCTGTTTCTGGAAATATAAGTACATGGAGTAGAACTAGAATTGATACAATTAGTATTGATACCAACTTTTTAGCAATGCCAAATACATATACATATAATTTGGATACAATAACTTTAGTTGCTGGTCAAGGATTAGAGAATGCTAGTTTAATAAATGTTCAAGAACTACTTCCCCTAATAAGTAATTCTCCGGATACGACAGACACTGATATGACTGATTTTAATGGAAATTATTCAGTCCAAGTTGCAAATGTTCCAGGCGGAGTCGCATTGGAATTGTATCCAAGAAAAGACAATCCAAATTGGTTAAATAATGGAGATGTAAACTCAAGTGATTTGTTCTTTATTCAGCAACATATTGTTAATAACATTCCATTTTCATCAATTTATGATTACGTTGCTGCTGATGTTAATCAAAGTGGTACCATCACTACACTTGACTTAGTATTGATTCAGGATGTTATTGTAAATCCTGAAATTTCACCAATACCTTCCTCTGTAATTGATGCATATAATCCTTGGAGATTTATCCAAAAAGAATATGCGGAAATAAGTCTTGATCCTTACGATTTAGATCCATCAATAGCTTTACCATCTCAGCCAATGGCACCAGTTGTTCCTGCTGCAGATCAAAACAGAATGTACAATCCTGCTTCATTACCTATGACAGATATAGATTGGATCGCAGTAAAAGTTGGACAAATCTTCGGTGGATTAAATACAAATACATTAACTACAAATGATGTAGATTCTCGAACAGGTGAAAACCTTGTAATGAGTGCTGAAAATCAAAAAGTGATTAATGGTCAGCTAATTTCAATTCCTGTATATGCACGAGACTATGCAGCCTTTATTGCTTGGCAATTTACTTTAGAATTTGACGAAAATTACTTATCCTTTGAAGATATTGTTCCAGGAGCTATGGAAGGGTTTAATAGGAATAAATTAGGATTGAATGCTGTTGAAGAAGGTATCATTGGAGCCCTTTGGTATGGAAATCCAAAATATGTTAGTTCTAATGAAGTATTATTTACTCTTCAGTTCACTGCTCTTGATAATGCAGATGCATTAAGTGGGTTAATTGATATAACTTCAAGAACTGTAAAGTCACAAAGCTCATTGATAAGCGGTGCAACAGGAGAAGTGAGTTTAGCGTTCTTCTCTCCTACTGCTACTTTGCCTACTAATTTTGAATTACATCAAAACAGACCTAATCCTTTTAATGGTGAAACTTTAATTAGTTTCAATTTGCCGGAAGCAGGCTTCGCAACAATGACAATCTCAGACATTTCGGGTCGAGCATTAAAAGTTGTTGAAGGTGATTTCGCTAAAGGATACAACGAAGTAAGAATTCAAAGCAACGACTTATCTTCAACTGGCGTTTTGTACTATCAGCTTAGATCAGCTGAACACTTTGCCACTAAGAAAATGATAATTCTTAATTAAAAATTATCAATAAGTTATATCGTGAAAAATAAGTGTGTTTTTAACATGCTTATTTTTCACATTTTAACAAGTTGAAACAAAACCTTGAAAGCTTATTTTTTTCAAAAAAAAAGAGATGAGGTCTAACCTACCTCTCCCCTTTCACGTATATTAAGTCAATCATATTCGACTTTATTTAAATTTTAATTAATCCCGACCGAACATGTTTCCAAAAAAATTAATTCCATCGGTAATTCCCCAACACATGAAGAAGTTACAATACTTTTTACTGCTAGTGCTTTTTTCCTTGCCACTAAAGTCTTTTGCTCAACCTTTTGTTCAATTTACATCTCAATCTACCACGGTTGATTGTGCAACAAACTCATTGAGCATTGATATCGATGTAACTGATTTTATTCAAATGAATGCCTTCGATTATTCATTTCATTGGGATCCAACAGTTTTAACATTGACATCTATTAATGAAAGTGGTGTATTAACTCCTATTACATTTGGACAAAGCGGAATAGCTAACGGAACACTAACTTTTTCTTGGTTTTCAACAAGTGGAACTGTCACTATTTTAGACGGGACAATGGTTACCTTAAATTTTGATTTAATTGGAAACGCAAGTCAAACTTCTGTATTTTCATTTGATGATATACCAACCTTCATTAATATTACTCAATATGGAACCCCCCTTGATAACACGCAATATACCTTAACTGATGGATCTCTTACTATAACAGATACAACTGATCCAACCATCACTTGCCCGTTGGGTCCACTTACATTTGATACAGGTGGTGGCACGACTACTCAAATAACTGGAGCCGCAGCCACAGCAAATGATAATTGCGCTATTGATTTTATCAGTTATGACTTATCTGGAGCAACTACGGGAGTTGGAACAGGTGATGTAAGCAACAATGTCGATTTTGAAATAGGAACTACAACCGTAACTTATACCGTTAGTGATTTTGGCGGAAATACTGAGACATGCTTTTTCGATGTTGTGGTTACCAATACTTCTGCCCCAACAATTATGACTGTTGGGATAGAAAATAACTTACAAATTAATTGTGAGAATAATACTGTAAGTATTAACATTTATGTTGTTAACTTTAGTAATATCCGTGGTGGTCAATTTACTATTTCATGGCCAGTTTCAGCTCTACAATATATTGATACCTCTAATTATGCTATTTCAGTTGGTAATACTGCTTTTGGGACTACTAATATTTCCAATGGTCAATTAGTTTATTCATGGAATCATTCCGAGGAAGTTTCCCTACCAGACGGTATTTTATTTACTATTGAGTTTGATATAAGTTCTCCGGCAGGAATTACCATTCCAGTTACTTTTGTACCCGGGACAGATGAATTTACTAATAATGCCTCAACTGTTTTTCCATTTCTCCCAATTGATCCATCTGAATATTCTATGGTTAATGGATCAATATATATATTCGACAATATTGATCCAACTATAACTTGTCCTGCTGACATTACCGTAAACTCAACTAATGGTACAGATGCAATAGTCAATGGTATTGCTCCAATTGCAGCGGATAATTGTGGTATTATGGATACTACTTATATCCTAACTGATCTTACCACTTCAACTAATATAGGAAATGGGACTGGTGATGCAAGTGGTACAACATTTCCTATTGGAACAACCAATATAGAATATACTGTTAATGACTTTGATGGAAACCAAGCAGTTTGTAATTTTGATATTATAGTCCAAGTTCCAGGAATAATTACCGTTAATGTTGATAGTATTCAAGTTAATTGCGAAGCAGGTACTGTAAACCTTGGTTTGCCAGTCGAAAATTTCTTCGATGTTATAGGTCTTCAATTTACAATAGAGTGGGATCCTACTAAATTAGAATTTGTTTCAGTTGTAGAAGATAATTTTGATCCAGATGGAACACCTGGATTAGGTCAAGTAGCTAACGGGAATTTTAACTTTTCCTGGTTTGACATCAATAATCCAACTACATTTACTGATGGAGATAATATTCTAGTTTTAGAATTTAATATCCTTGATCAAACTACTGGAAATGATTATGATATTAATTTTATAAATGCACCCACTCCCTATTCAGTGATAACTCAATCCTCTTTTCCTGCAAATAATCCAACAGCAATCTCAGAACCTGGTAATATAGAAATTATTGATGATACAGACCCAATAATTACTTGCCCTTCAGATGTTACTGTTAACTCAGGTGGTGGATCAAGTATAGTTGTCAATAATATTGCAGCAACTGCTACTGACAACTGTGAAACTCCAACTATAGGTTATGTAATTTTTGGTACTACTCCAACAATTGGAACCGGTGATGCTAGTGGTAATACTTTTGAAGTAGGTACAACTACGGTCACGTACACCTCAACAGATTCTGGAGGAAACAGTGTGAGCTGCAATTTTAATGTTACAGTTATCCAAGATCAATTGATGATAGAATGCCCCTCAGATTTAAATCAAGCTACCGATGCAAATATTTGCTCTGCAAATTTAGATTTACCCGTGACAATTCTTTCAAATACTAATAATATAAATACTATTTCTTGGGATATAACTGGGTCAAGTGGACTTGCATCTGGAATTGGAAATATCTCAAATTTCAGCTTTAACATAGGAACATCTACAGTTGTTTATACTGTTACTGATATTTTTGGCGCAACTGAAACTTGTACATTTGAAGTAACTATTACGGATCAAGAAGGTCCATTAATATCCAACGTACCTGCAGATACTACTGTTGAGTGTGATAATATTCCAGTTGCAGCATTACTTTCTGCTAATGATCAATGTGATGGTGTCACTGTTGTAGGTTTAGTAAGTGAAACAGTATCTCCTGGTCCGATACCAGGTTCTCAAATAATAACTCGAACTTGGTCAACAGTTGATATGGCCGGAAATATTTCTGTTGCCAATCAAACTGTCACCGCGATTGATTCCTCTGCACCATCGATAACATGTCCACCGGACATATCAATAAATTCGACTGTTCCTACATGTGGTGTTAATGTCTCATGGACCATTCCAACCGCAACTGATAACTGCGACACTAACCCGATAATAACAAGTACCTTTACTCCTAATGATTTTTTTCCATTCGGAACGACAGTAGTTACTTATTTTGCTGAGGATAATGCTGGAAATATTGATTCATGTCAATTCAATGTTATTGTGAATGATGTAGAAGTTCCAGTATTTTCTAATTGTCCGATTGATATGATAATTCCCTCAGGTGTCAACTGCGATACGGTTGCAACATGGATAGACCCAACAATAACAGATAATTGTGATGATAATGTAACTGTTGTCGTTTCTCCAGACCTTGGTACTGCTTTTACAGCTGGAACAACAACTGTAACTTATACAGCAACAGATGCTAGTGGAAATGAATCCACTTGTTCTTTTAATATAACTGTAATCGACATGGAAGCACCTATTATTACAGATTGTCCAGTTGATATTACCTTATCCTCTGGTAGTAATTGTAATGCTACAGTAATTTGGAATATGCCAACCGCTACAGATAATTGCGATTCAAATCCAACTATAGTTTGTAATATTCCATCCGGGAATACTTTCCCTGTTGGAACTACTCCAGTAACTTGTACTGCTACAGATGCTAGTGGAAATGAATCCACTTGCACATTTAATATAACCATTACTGATTCTGAAGCACCAAGTGTGTTTTGTCCTGCAAATGTTTCTGTTTCCACTAGCGGAACTGTCAATATAGATCCAAATAATCTAATTACAAACATCACTTCTATAGGATGTGATTCTGTAATCTTGACATTTGATAATCCTACCGGAAATGATAATTGTGGCATTCCAACAATAACTCAATCATTGGGATTACCTAGTGGTTCTACTTTTGGGATTGGGCAACATATAATTCAATTCACTGCTATGGATGGATCAGGAAATTTCAATACAGTTATTTGTGAAACTATTATTTCTGTTACTTCATTTGTAGGATTAATTGTTACAGCTTCGCCCGACACAGTTTGCACCGCTGGTAGCACTCAACTTTTTGCAAATCCATTAACATCAGTTCCTGGAGCAACTTACAGTTGGACTGGACCAAATCCTAATAGATTGATTCCTTCTTCTCAGAATCCATTCCTGGATAATTTAACTTTCCAGGATGCAGGAACATATATAGTAACTATAACCGATCCACTCACCAATTGTACCTCAGTTGATAGCGTTGCAGTTGTTGTATCTCAAGGTCCAGAATTAGCCTTTATTGCCACTACAAATAATTGTGTTAATACCGATGGCTCTACAGATATTCCATTATCAGTTCAAGTAACTAATGCAACTCAAGTTGATAGTTTCATTTGGACAAACCCTGACGGAATAGTCTTTAGTAACGATCAAAATACAATGATTCCTGGTGCGACAGAAACTAATGGAGGAGTTTACTGTATAGAAGTATTTGAATTAGGTGGTTGTTCCAATACAATTTGTGACACCATCCAAATTACAAATATTCCTACCACCCCTATTATAGTTTCATCTTGTGGAGACCACATTTGTGTTGATGAATCATGTACCTTAACTGGTGTTTCTATACCTGTAGATTCTATGATTTGGACCGCGACTGGAAATGATCCTGGTTTACCAGTAGATGTAAATCAAAGTGAAATAACAATTATCCCAGGCCAAAATGGATTTAATCTTTATACTTATACTGTTATCGTAAATGGTTGTGAAAGTTCAACAAGTGAGGGAATAATCGTTAGTTCCCCAGCAAGTGTGAACCCAGATCTTTTCGGTGTAGAGTTAAATACTAGCTTAAATAATTTTTCTGTAGTTACAAACGATACAATTTCTGGATCATTACCAGGAACTTTCACAATTAATGTGACCTCTGATGTCAGCAATGGAGAACTAGAAAATAATGGTGACGGAACTTTTAATTATACACCTTATAATGGATTCCTTGGAGATGATCAATTTATTTATGAAATATGTTTGGACTGTGGAGATGAGGAAGTTTGTCAGTGGGCTATTGTAACCCTCTCAATTGAAACGGACGAATGTATTATCCCAACTGTAATAAGTCCTAATGGTGATGGGTTTAATGATACTTGGGAAATTTCATGCATAAAAAACAGTCCTAACAACGAGGTGGTTATATTTAACAGATGGGGAGATGAAGTATACAGAGCTGCTCCTTACAACAATGACTGGCAAGGTACGTACAACAATGAGGATCTACCTGATGGAACTTACTTTTATATCTTCAAAACAACTGAAAATGATCCAGATCCTTTTAAAGGAACAGTCAACATTTACAGATAAAAAATATTAAAAAAGTAATCTCCAAAATTAAAATATTTAAAAATGAGAAATATAATTTTTACACTTGTTTTAATGGCTTTATCAACAGTATTGTTGGCTCAACAAGAAGCTCATTATACTCATTTCATGTATAACAATTTGTCTATAAATCCCGCTGTTGCTGGATCTAAAGGACATCCCTCCTTGCTCGCACTTTATCGAAAACAATGGGTTGGCTATGATGGTGCTCCGGATAGTAAATTAATTAGTTTCCATTCTCCCCTTGGCAAACGAGTTGGGCTTGGATTAACTATTTCAAATGATAGAATTGGAATTTCATACGCTTTATCAGGTTCAATGGCTTATGCATATAGAGTTAAAATTGATGAGGAAACAACTGTCCAAGTTGGAATTCAAGGTTCTATGAAATATTTTGGACTTGATTTTAGAAATCAATTAATCCGGCAAACGGGAGATCCATCAATCGTCTATAATGATCTTGATCAAAAATACTTAGGTAACGTGGGTGCTGGAATTTTCATGAATGTCAAACAGATGTTCTTTGGATTATCTGTCCCTAATTTTTTTCCTAACACAATAGGAATTGATAAAACAACTTCTTTCGCTGCAGTCGAAGTTCCTCATTTTTATATAACGGGTGGAGCTCTAATTCCTTTGTCTAATGACAAAATTGCCTTACGTCCATCTGCACTTGCGAAGGTAGTTAAAAATGCACCTTTCGATTTGGATTTAAATCTTAGTTTAGTTTTTAATAAAAGTTTTATTGTTGGTGCTAGCTACCGAATTGGTGGAGATGGAATTGGAGATTCTATTGACTTTCTATTGCATTACAAAACCAACAATATAGGATTCGGGATTGCTTATGATTATACCCTATCAGAATTGAATGACTACAATAATGGTAGCATTGAGGCTATTATGGTTTATGATTTTGTCAAGGAGCAAATTAATATTGCCAATCCAAGATTTTTCTTTTAATTAAAATAATTTCCCAATAATTCTTTTTTTGTAAAATCGTTTAAATAATATGTTTTACTTGAAATTTAAAGAACTTAAAATCAATAAAAAACAAATTTAGATTTATATACAAAAAAAGTGTCCGTAAAAAATTTCACATGAAGCATACAATTTTACATTTAACATTTTTGCTTTCTTGCTTTTCTACTTTTGGTCAAGAGATACCTACTCCAAATAACGAAATTTTTGTTACCAATGAAGTAAGCATCAACTCTGATCATCTAGAATTTAGTCCTACTTTTTTAGAGGATGGAATATTATTTATCTCTACCAACCCTGTTAATAAAAGATTCAAAGTAAAAGATATTCGAATTGACAAAAATATTATGTCAATTTTTCGGTCTACTAGAGATGAGGAGGGTAAACTTCAAACTCCCGTACCATTTGCAATTGAATTGCTATCAACAGTTCACGAAGGACCTTTAACTTTCAATCGTACGGCCGAAAGTATGTTTTTCACAAGAAATAATTTAAAAGGAAAAAAGGCAATTAAAGGAAAAGATGGTATCGTAAAACTCCAAATTTATACTGCCCAGCGCATGGATAACGTATGGAAAAATGTAGAAAAACTATCCTTTAATGATAAAAATAGTAATGCCGCCCATCCTAGTATTTCAGTCGAAAATAATGAGCTTTACTTTGCATCAGATCGTCCGGGTGGACAGGGAGGAATGGATTTATATGTAAGTATCAAATCCGGTGACACATGGGGTGAACCTATTAACCTAGGTCCAAAGGTAAATACAGAAGGTGACGATGTTTTTCCATTTATTCATGCCGACGGTACTTTATATTTTTCTTCAAAGGGAGCGGGAAAAGAGGCAGACCTAGATCTTTTTACAACAAAAAAAGCAGATGGAGAATGGGGGAATCCAAAAAATATGGGCGCTCCATTTAATTCTGGACAAGACGATTTTGGGATTATTATTGATCGTGATAAACGAAATGGATATTTTTCCTCAAACCGAGGTGGTGGAATTGGAGGAGACGATATTTATAGTTTTTATGCTTTAAATGGATTAGAAAAAAATATAGAGGAAGTTCCTGATTTTGAAAAAACAGTTACAATCATTGTCAAGGATAATGAGTCAGGCGCTATCATTGAGGAAGCAATAGTGACTTATATGAAATTAGATGAGCTGACATTAGGCAGAGCAATTACAGGAATCTCAAATTCTGAAGAAAAAGATCCTAATGATTTAGTTTTAAAATTACCAATTGATGAAAATGCAAAAACTGGCTTAACTGATTTTAACGGTGAGATTCCTCTTCGGCTCAAAAGTGGAAGCTACGTGATCAAAGTTGAAAAAACAGGAATGCAATCAAAACAAATCGCTCTTAATTCTCAAAGTGATATTCAAGAATATACCATTCTTCTATCTGGGTTTGATCCAACTAAAACTAACAACGGAAATGGAAGTAAAAATAATACTAATAGTGAGAATGAATCCTTTGGAGAGGAAGGTGTTGTCACAACTATCCAAGAGGGAACCATTATAGAGTTGCCGAACATATATTATAATTTCAATGATGCTTCAATTCGTCCTGATGCACAAACAGATTTGAGTTCTTTAGCTGATTTTTTAATTCAATATCCAACAACTGAGATTGAATTAATATCACATACAGACTCTAGAGGAAGTGACAGATATAATAATAGACTTTCTCAAAGACGTGCTGAAAACGCTGTTAACTTTTTAATCAAAAAAGGAATTAATCGAAATAGATTGGTACCAATTGGTAATGGTGAAACTCAACTTAGGAATACTTGTAATGACCTCACTACTTGTAGTGAAGCTGATCATCAATTCAATCGAAGAACTGAAGTTAAAATCACTAAGATGGATGCACCAATAACTATAAAATTCATCAATAATCTTCCTTCTTATATTTCTGAAGCTCCCAAATCCAGCAAATACAGCGGAAGAAGTAATACAAATATTTCACCTAGTAATCCCTCTTCAACTGAAATAGATTTGGATGAAGGAAAAGATGAATATGATCCTGAAGGAGATTATAAAGTTATTGCAGGAGTATTTGCCATTATGAATAATGCAGAAAAAAGATTAGTTGAGGTGAGAGCATTAGGATTTAACAATGCAGATATTTTAAAACTTGGAAATAGTGATTTATTTCATGTAGTCGTTAGTAGATATCGAACGAGCGTATCGGCTACCAATGCTGTAAAAAAATTAAAATCACAAAATATGAGAGCATTTGTAAAAAGTTGAGTCTAAGGATCTTATCATCAAAATAAAAAATCCCGATTTTTTAAATAAAAAATCGGGATTTTTTTGGTTTAGCTTAATAAGCTTTTGATAATTTTGTGAACGAACAATTTCTATTCTATTTCTATTTTTACATTAACGAATTCTCCTTTCACTTCTTTCCTCGATATTTCCCCCTCTATTATAAATTTAAAACTTCCTGATATTTTTCCATTCTCACAACTTTTAATTTTTATCCAACCATCTCTACTAATGGTCGATTCCCCATTCTTTTCCTCAAAAATCAAACTACTATTATTCATAAAAACTGTTGATCCTATATCGTTAGAAAAATTTTGATCATTACGTTTATGTTCATTTCCATAGAAAATATTAGAAGTAAAACATGAATCCATTTTCTCATTTTCTACGTCTGTTAAACTCAATGCAAATAAATTTTCGTCTCCATCTTCTAGACTCATATTTAAAAATTTTGCATATACACCTTCTGCTTGTTCCATATAAAAAAAACTAGCTTCTTTTGAAGAAACCCCCTTTGCAATTACATTATTAATTTTACAACTAATGGTTGTTTCTTCAAAAGGAGCAACAAAAAAAGAGGATTTGATAAAAGGTAAAACAGATGAGTTAGATGGTAATCTTGGATTAGAAAAACTAGGAGGTGTTGGCATAACTATCAAAGCTAAAAATAATGATACCCAGGTAAAAAACCTTCCGGAAACTTTAAAGTTTAATGGAAGTATTATCGTTGATAATTGTTGTTTCATTATATGATTTATTCTTTTAAGAGTAGTATAACACTTAACAAAAACAAATCACATGCCATTAATTCATAATATAACTTTAGTCAACTGATCGAGTAAAAATATGAAAAAAGTAAACTAATATTTATCCTTTTGACAATAAAATAAAATCCATCAATACCTGGAGACTAATTAGTATATCCTGAAATTTCATGTTGAAATTTCAGGATACTCGTTTTCTCAAATTCTATAATACCCCTTATCTTTGTAAAACTAATTTTTGATAAATTCGCTCTTCACCAAAATCAATTTCTAATAAATAAACTCCTGCATCCCATTTTGAAGATGAATAAAATTGACTAAATTCTCCATCATATTCTAACCTAGAATCTAATTCAATTCTCCTTCCCAATAAATCAATTACAGTAATTTTAAAATCAGAATTTTGCTTCATAAAGAACTGAATATTAATATTTTCTCTAAATGGATTTGGAAAAACTTTTAAACTTCCCAAACTTAAATCTTCAATCCCTAATACACCACAACTATACTCTGGATTAAAAACTTCATCATTTGAAAAAGTATTTGTACAACCAGTTACGTTATCTAACACTTCTAAAATATAATTTCCTGATTGGGTCATACAATAAGTTAATTCAGTTTCTCCAGGCAAAAGTATATTTTCATAATACCATTGAAAGGAGTATTCTATTGGAAAACTCCCGGGTACCAACACTCCTAGAATATTATTTTCATTATTAAAAGTTGGTATAGCAGGCAATTCATTTAATAAAATATTTTCTGTTTCGGACTCTGCTGAACATCCATAATCATTGGTGTACACTACCGAATAAAAACCAGTCTCCAACGCTTGATAAGAGGCCTGAGTTGCTCCATTAATTGGCAACCCATCAGACATCCATTGATTGTTAGATGAATAAGAGGAATTAAAAAATATATCTTCTCCCTCACACCAAGTCAATGGTAATTCATAATTTATTAGTGGTTGATCTGGAACAGGATAAACATATACTGAATCTATTGTCCTGATTGTATCTACAGGGTGAAGAATTGTTAGTTCAACAGAAGAACTTCCATTAACTAAAACTCCATTTGAAAACTTATTAAATGAATAAAAGTCACATTCATCATCAAGACCACCAAATCCTCCATCTTCATCTTTGACTACCAAGGTATAATTGCCATCAATCAATGGTATATTAAAATTAAATTCTACAGGTGGATCGGTATTATCAATAGAGGGTGTAACTGTAGAGTTTCCGTTAGGATCAATGATATCCAAATAAATATCAGGAGCACCACCAAAAATATCTGCACAGTCAGAATCTATCACTTTTATTTTTGTCAAAATAAAACCTGAAGTATCAATAACCGCCTGATATTCTACTGGGTAAGTTCCTGGATTTGAATATGTTTGATCAGAAGGATTTTCATTACTATTAGAATTTCCATTTCCAAAATTCCATTCATAGGAAAATCCATTGTCTCCATTTGATGGAACATTGTTTTCAAATGAAACTATAACCTCACCACAACCAATACTATTGGTCATAATAAAGCCATCATTCATGGTTGTACTAGGCAGTATTTGAATTATTCTTTGAAAAATAGATACTTGAGTAATAAATGCCACCTTAACTTCTAAAATAATATCCAAAACAAATGTACCTGCCACCAAAGGTGTTCCACATAAACGAACACATCCGTCAGTTTCAGTTGCAGGAAAATAAACATCCTCGTTGGTTTCCCACTCTAACCCAGGAGGCAAATTTGAGATAAATAGTATTTTAATTTCGTCTAAAGTAATTCCACTTTGAATAGTAGAATCATTTGCAGCAACTGGCGTGGTGGTTTTTGGTAATCTAAAACTCACATCCTCTGAGTATGTTAAGAAAGCTAAACCAGTTGGAACAGTATCCAAAAAAATTGTATCAACAGCTAAATTCCCAGGAAGTGTTGTTTGACAACCAGGACATTGACTTTGCAAAATTAATGGAAAACAAAAAATAACAAATAGTGAGAGGCTAAAATGTGGTATTATATTTTTATGCAACATATTATCGGCTTTTATTCATTAATTAATAAAAAGTAGGGAGATAGGTTGCTAGGTTTTTTAATGAAGAAGTCAGATGATTAGATCCACCATCTGACTCCTAATTTTTATCTGTTGATAATCATCTTATCTGAAACAAGAGCACCATCTTTTTCTAGGGTGTACATGTAAATCCCATTGGCCAATCGACTACCATCAAACTCATGATTATTAAGTCCTTCATTAATAGAAATTACTTCTCTATGGACTTCATTCCCAACTAGGTCAAAAACTCTGAAAATTAAATCATCAGAATATTCAGCAACAATCTCGACATAGGTATGATTGCTAAATGGGTTAGGTAAATTTCGAATTGAAAATGACTCTGCTAAGAGGTCATCTGCTGAATCAACAAAACAATCTGGACTACCTTCATCAATTACTTCTAAATAATAATTTCCATCCGCTTGTGGAAATAAAGGATCTGGCAAAGTCACTACTTGCGGATTTCCGATCAAAATTAAATCTTGACTATAAATAGTCATTGCAATTTTTAAATCATAAGTATTTGCTACCTCTGGAGACCCAAATATTGTAATGCAAGCCAAGGAATCTGCTGGAACAAATACACCCTGAGCTGGGTTAAAACTGTACTCCATCCCTGCTGGCAAATCAACGATTGCTCCAGTTTCTTCTACAATAATAGAATCAATTGTTGCCGTAAAACCTGCAATAGTAACTGATTCTGGAATTTTAATAGTCCATGTAAAGTAATAAGGAGTATTCACACAAGCCTTTTCTTGAATGCCTCCGTCTGGATTACTATCCACATTATATGGAGCAGGATATACCCCAAATGTAGAATCTTGATACAGTACATTTGGTACACAACCATTTGATTGAGCGCTTGTAAAATTCATCAAAAAGAATGAGAATAAACTAAATAGTAATAATTTTTTCATGTGAATAATTTAAAGATTTTTAAATAATTGGAATAAACATAGAAAGTACTCCCTGTTACATTAAGGAGCTACATTCATGGTATGAAATTTTTCTAACGGGTACTACCCAGAAAATTATTTTGAGTTCAGTTAGGCAGGTAATAATAAGATGTATTGTAAAGTTAGAAAAAAATATGAATCGTTTTGCTAATTTGATTTAAAAAAATAAGCAGACCAAAAAAAAATCATATTTTTATTAAAGAAAATATTTTGCAATTAAATATTTCTTCTAATTTTGTGTTAATAAAACTGAATCCTATCCTCTAGTATGAACATCCGTTTATCTAATTTTTAATTTTCCAAATACTCAACTATATGTATCAAAACACACAAAAAATACTGATTACCAGTATCTTATCGTTCCTTTTTAACTTCAATTTTTTTGCACAAATGGCAACGGTTAAAGGTGTGATTATGGATAAAGAGTTAAATGAACCTCTAATTTCAGCAACCATTTCAGATCAAAATTTAAATGGAGTTACATCAGATTTGAAGGGCAACTATGAATTCAACATTTCCTCTGGAATAAATATTATCTCTTTTAGTTATTTAGGATACAAAACAATAATCAAAGAAATTAATATTTCAATAGGTGATACACTTGTCATAAATATTGATTTAGGAGTAGAAACTAACCTCCTCCAAACAGCCACAATAACAAGTGGAAAATATGAAAAACCATTAGCTGAAGCAACTATTTCGCTCGAAGTTCTTAAACCACGATTATTAGAAAGTACAAATAGTACTTCTGTAGATGAATTATTAGGGAAAATTCCAGGAGTAACAATGGTTAGTAGTCAACCTAATATAAGGGGTGGATCTGGCTGGTCCTATGGAGCTGGAAGTCGAGTGCTATTACTAGTCGATGATATTCCTGCTCTACAAGCTGATGCAGGATTAGCTCAATGGGATGATATCCCAGTAGAAAATATTGCACAAATAGAAGTAGTAAAGGGAGCTGCTTCAGCTTTATATGGTTCATCGGCTTTAAACGGAATTATAAATGTAAGAACAGCATACGCTACATCAAAACCCTACACTAAATTTTCTGCTTTTTATACAGTGTATAATGATCCAAAAGATATTTCAAAAATCTGGTGGGATAGTATTCAATTGAATTTGGAGGATTCTACTTATAGCAAACAATCCAATAAATTTTCCGATCAACCCTTTGAATTTGGTTTCAATTTTGCTCACCGCCAAAAGTTTAATAAACTAGATTTAGTTTTAGGAGGAAGCTATCTTAATCGATCAAGTTTCAGAGAGGAAACATTTTCTAGATATGGTAGATTCTCTTTAGGGACTCGTTACCGAATAACTGATAATTTGACCATCGGATTTAACTCAAATTTCAACCCCGGTGAAAGTGCTAGTTTTTTCCTTTGGAAAAATGGGAATGAAGGGGCGTACAGACCTTCACCGCTGGGTGGTTCAATAAGTTCTTCAAAAAGATTTCGGTTCACCATTGATCCGTTTTTAAATTATTTTGATAAATCAGGAAATAGACATCGCCTTACAGGAAGAATTTACAATGTCAACAACAACAATGACAATCGATCTAACACCTCTCAACTCTTTTATGGGGAATATCAATTTCAAAAAAAATGGTCAGATTATGATATTATAATGTCAGCAGGTCTTGTTTCAAACTCCGTTTTTGTTGAAGCAGAATTATATGGAGACACTACATATACAAGTCAAAATTTTGCCACTTATTTACAAATTGAGAAGAAGTTTTTTGACAAATTAAATATCTCATTTGGGGCTAGGTATGAACAAAATACAACTTATAGTCCTGAATTTATTGTTGCAGGAAATTATAAAGATACCATTCCTAATGGCAAAATTTCAGAGGGAAAACCAGTCTTTCGACTAGGGGCAAATTACCAACTTAGTCAAGCGACATTTTTAAGAGCCTCGTGGGGACAAGGTTACCGCTACCCTACTATTGCGGAACAATTTATATTCACAAATGCTGGGGGCTTAAATATTTTTCCAAATCCAAGTTTAAAATCTGAAACAGGTTGGTCATCAGAAATTGGGGTAAAGCAGGGTTTTAAAATAGGTGAATGGAATGGATATGTAGACATTGCTGCCTTTTGGTCAGAGTATCAAGGGATGATGGAATTCCAATCCGTGCAACTCGGTTTTTTCGCCTTCCAGTCACTTAACATAGGTGACACCAGAATTATTGGCACAGAGCTTAGTGTAAATGGATTTGGAAAAATTGGAAACGTAACTACTTACTTATTAGCTGGATATACATACGTTGATCCAATTTACACAGATACCTCAATTGATGTTCAATCGAGCTCCGAAACAAACATTCTAAAATATCGAAACAAGCACTCCTTAAAATTTGATCTCGAGTTTCGATATAAAAAATTCATCCTTGGTACTGGTTATATTTACAACTCCAAAATAGAGGCGATTGATAGAGCTTTACAATTACCACTTTTCGGAATTGCTCAATATAGAGAGGAAAATGATCATGGATATGGTAATTTGGATTTCAGATTTGGTTACTCATTTAACAAAAAATTCAAATTAGCAATAATTAGCAAGAATCTTTTAAATGACGAATTCATGGTTCGTCCAGGAACATTACAAGCACCCAGAACCTTTACCTTAAGAGCAGATTATACATTTTAAAAATAAATTATGAGTAATGGGTGTAGAAGAGATAAATTTTTCTAAACCTAGTACTCATAATTTAAAAACTTACATTGCAAAATCTGGTTTTCTCTTCATCCATTTTCCTCTTGTAAAGTCAGGAAAATTCATTGGCTGACTTCCAGTCGCAATACTTTGCTCCGACAAACAAGTGATCGCCATCCAAGATGCAGCATCATAAACATCAATAGGTGGATTCTTTTTATTTTTAACAGATTCTACAAAATCATTAATAACAAAAAAATCCATTCCTCCGTGTCCAGCACCAGCTGCTTGGCTTTCAAATTTTTTCCAAAGAGGATGATCATATTTTTCTAAATAAGGTCTAGCATCTTCCCAACGATGTGGATTTGAACTCACACCTTCTAGGTACAAAGATTTGTTTACCGCCATCCATATTCCCTTTGATCCTTGTACCCTAAACCCTAAAGAATATGGTCGTGGTAAATTAGTATCATGACTTAAAATAATTGATTCACCCTTAAATGTTTTAATCACAGTTGTGGTTACATCACCTAATTTGAACTCAACGCTCGCATTTGGATGATCCTTACCTCCATTCGGATGATCAACTACATAATTATGTAGACCTCTTGCTTTAGAAGAAGTAGATGTTAAATGCATGAACCGATTTCCTCTGTTAATATTAGTGTACATTGCGACAGGTCCTATCCCATGTGTTGGATATAAATCTCCATCTCGAAAAACGGAATGGTTTGTTCGCCATTTTGATTCACTAAAACCAGTCTCTCCAAACTCAACTCCAGAACCATAAGGGGTTTTCCCATCATTAAATTTCACATGTCTTAAATCATGTTGATAACCACCTTCCAAATGAATCATTTCTCCAAACATTCCTTTCCGAACCATATTTAGAATTGCCATCACATCACGTCGATAACACACATTTTCCAAAAACATACATGGCACTCCAGTCTCCTCGTAGGCATTTACCAAGTCCCAACACTCTTGAATATCAGTTGCTCCACAAACTTCAGTCGCCGCAAATTTACCTGCACGCATTGCTGCCACAGCCATCGGAATATGCCATGTCCAAGGTGTTGCTATCAAAACTGCATCTACTTCGGAAAGTTCTAACATTTGACGAAATGCCTCTTCCCCATCACCAAAAGTCTTAGGTACTTTTTGACCAGCTTTAATGACTTTATCTTTTGCTCGCTTTAAAGAGGGCGCATGAATGTCACACAACGCAACTACATTGCAATCATCTCTTCGTAATAATAAGTCAGTCAAACCTGTACCTCTCTCTCCAAGTCCGATAACTCCGATATTCACTTTGCGATCATCCTTTCTTTGCAAAAAACTTGGTGCCTCTCCCGATGCACTAATTGGCAAGCTAAAACCTGCTCCCGCCAAAGCTGAAGTACTAATAAAATTCCTTCTGTTGATTTTCTTTTCCATAATTTAATTTAGTTTTGGGCAAGATAAAAAATAGCTTTAAAAATTTCACTAAAAATGCAGATTCAAATTTTCACAGACGGCAGTTGTCATACTCAACAAAGAATAGGAGGTTGGGCTGCTATCATTTTTTTGGAAGATGAAAAAATAGAATTAAAAGGTGTTGAACATGATACGACACACAATGCAATGGAAATTTTAGCTGTACTGAAAGCTTTAGATTTTTTGGAAAGAAAACAAGGCTATACTTTTACAAAAATAGAAGTCATCTCAGATAGTCAATATGTGGTAAGGATAATAGATCGAAAAGAAAAACTAAAAGCAAATGATTTTTCAACAAAAAAGGGTAATCCAATTCGTAATGTTGGATTGATCAAAAGTTTAATCAATCGAATTGAAACCCTTCCTCTCATTTTTACAAAAATAAAAGCTCATCAAAAGGCTACTGAAAAAATTAATTATAATCGAGTGGTGGATAAATTAGCAAGAGACCAAGTTCGAAAAAATTGCTTCTAGTTTTAAAAAACTCTAGAGTAAAGAGGATTAAATTATTAAAATTTGTTTGAAAAATAAATAATATTCCATGATCAAGGTTATCTCAAAATTATTTTTCCATTATAGCCCTCTCATCTACTGTTAATTATCATATAGGTTTATGGAGCA